>TARA_R110002124_G_scaffold63350_5_pt1 | contig 67072 bp, 65 predicted proteins | sample TARA_R110002124 | Tara Oceans TARA_R110002124 (sample SAMEA4397445) | marine metagenome | biome: Polar Biome; feature: [SRF] surface water layer (ENVO:00010504); material: water (ENVO:00002006), including particulate matter (ENVO:01000060) such as... | depth 5 m | reverse complement strand
CAATTGGGAAATCGTGGCCGCCGCCACCCGCCCCCCGCTGACCACCGTGGACATGAACCTCAAGGAACTCGGCCGTCAGGCGGGTCACCTCATTTTGCAGCTTGCTGAAGGCAAGGCCGTCCAGGCCGGCATCCGCAAACTGCCATGCAATCTCCTGGTACGCCAATCCTGCGGCGGCGCACTGCGTCAGGTCCGCAGCAATGGGGAGGCGCGCCTGGGGGTATGAGCAAAGGCCGTGGCGCGCAGCAGCGTCGTCGACGGCTCAAATTGGCTGCAAGGGAAGAGGAAACCCGGGTGGCTTGGATCGCGGCGGTTGGCCGCATAGGGAGGATACAAATGCAGTTTACCAAAATAAGTCTCTTGGCGGGCCTGGCGCTCGGCGCCCTGGCCGCAGCCACCCCTGCCATGGCCCAGACCGTCATCAAGGTCTGGTCGATCGACGGCATCGACCGCCCGGGCATCGCCGACACCTTCTCCAAGGAGTTCAACGAGCAGAACACCGACATCCAGATCGATTACCGGCCCGTGCCGTTCGATGATCTGGTCAATGAGACGCTGCGTGCCTTCGCCACCGGCAATGCGCCCGACATCGTTTCGTTCGACAATCCCGATTTCGCGCTGTTCTCCTCGCGCGGCGCCATGCTCGACATCACCGACCGCGTGGCCGCTTCCGAGATCATGAGCAAGGCCGAGTATTTCGATGGCCCGCTCAACTCGGTGAGCTGGGACGGCAAGCTGTTCGGCGTTCCCAAATACACCGACACCATTGGCGTGTTCTACAACAAGGACCTGTTCGCCAAGGCCGGCATCACCGAGCCACCAAAGACCTGGGCCGAATTCGCCGAGGATGCCGAGAAGCTGACCGACCCGGCCAACAATGTCTATGGCGCGACCTTCTCGGCCCGTGCCGGTGAAGAAGGCACCTTCCAGTTCCTGCCCATCATCCAGATGTCGGGCGGCAGCTACCAGAACGTCAACACCGATGGCGCCGTCGAGGTGCTCAATCTGTGGAAGAAGATGATCGACAATGGCTGGGCCTCCAAGGACGTGCTGAGCCTTGGCCAGTGGGATTCCACCGGCACCTTCAATTCGGGCAACGCGGCCATGGCCGTTTCGGGCCCCTGGGAAATCGACCGCATGGTCGAAGATGCCAAGTTCGACTGGGGCGTTGCGCTCCTGCCGACCATCACGGAAGGCGGCGATCGTTCCTCGGCGCTGGGCGGCTTTGACTGGGGCATCATGTCCACCACCAAGCATCCGGACGAGGCCTTCAAGGTCCTCGAGTTTTTCGTGAGCCAGGAAGATCGCCTGTTCCCCGAATTCGGTAACCTGCCTGCCCGCGGCGATATCGCCCTGCCCGCCACCGGCATCGAGAAAAAGGATGCTGCGCTCGAGGTGTTCCAGGAACAGCTGCAGTATGCCCAGCCCCGCGGCCCGCATCCGGAATGGCAGAAAATCTCCAAGGCCATCTATGACGCCATGCAGCAGACGCTGACCGGCCAGATGTCTGCCAAGGACGCGCTTGATCAGGCCCAGGCCACGATCAAGGGCATTGTCGGCTAGCCCTCCTCCCTGACCTGGACCGGCCGGATTCATCTGGCCGGTTCTTTTTTCTGACGAGTTCTGCGGAGGGCCCTATGGCCAGGTTTTTCAACAGCATGCGTGACGGCGTCGGGTTCGACCTGATCCTGATCGGCGCCGCCATGCTGTTTCTTTTGGCGCTGGCGGGCTTGCCGCTGATCTACAACGTGCTGATGAGCTTTCAGCAGGTGGATATGTTCACCCTGGGTGAGCTGATCCGTCCCTTTGCCGGCTTCAGCAATTATGTCGCCGTGGTCAGCCAGCCCGAGTTCTGGATGGTCACCAGGAATACTCTGGTCTTCGTGTTCGCCTCGATGGCGGGACAGTTCGTCCTCGGCTTCGCGCTGGCCCTGTTCTTTGCGCAGAATTTTCCGGGCGCCTCGACGATCCGCGGCCTGTTTCTGGTGTCCTGGGTCATGCCCGGCCTGGTGGTCGGCGCCATCTGGAGCTGGATACTGGCGGGCGATTTCGGCGTACTCAATGCCATTCTGCGCGGCATGGGGCTGATCAATGCCCCCATCTTCTGGAAATCCGATCCCAACTTTTCACTGTGGGCGGTCATCATTGCCAATATCTGGCTGGGACTGGCCTTCAACATGCTGCTGCTCTCGGTCGGCCTGGCCGCCATCCCCAAGGACATTTACGAGGCAGCCGAACTCGATGGCGCCAATGCCTTGCAGCGGTTCTGGACCATTACCCTGCCCATGATGCGCTCCACCATCGGTGCGGTGCTTTCGCTCGGATTGATCGGCACCTTGCAGCAGTTCGACCTGTTTCCTGCCCTTACCGAGGGCGGCCCCGCCAATACGTCGACGGTCGCCGGCTACTGGGCCTGGCAGATGAGCTTCCAGCTCTACGATTTTGCCAAGGGCGCGACCATTTCGGTGATGATGTTCGTCCTGGTGCTGTTTGCCTCGATTGTCTATGTGCGATCGACCCGTCATGAGGTGCGCGGATGAGCCGGCGTTATGTCCCTTGGCTATTGCTCGCGCTCGCGCTGGCCTTTGCCGCAGTCTACCTGTTTCCGCTCTACTGGATGTATGTGACGAGCCTCAAATCGGGCTCGGAGATCTTTGCCAATCCACCGACCTTCTGGCCGGTTGCGGCCGATCCCGGCGTCTATGCCGACGTCTGGGGACGCCGCAACATGGGCAGCTTCCTGTGGAACTCGGTTGTCATCGCCTCCGGCGTCACCGCCATCACGGTGGTCCTGGGCACCGGATGCGCCTATGTGCTGGCGCGCTACCGCAGCATCTGGATCGATGTCGGGCTGTTTGCCATTCTGATGCTGCAGGTCCTGCCGGCATCGGTGATGATCACGCCACTGTTTGTCGGCTTCAACCAGATCGGCCTGCTCGGCTCGCCGCGCTTTGCCGTGGTGCTGGCCACCGCCGCCAAAGCCATGCCGTTCTTTGTGGTGCTGGTCCGTGCGACATTCATGAGTGTGCCGCGCGAGCTTGAGGAAGCGGCGCTGGTGGACGGCAATTCGCGTTTCGGCGCGTTCTTTCTCATCGTCCTGCCGCTGGCAAGAAACGGCGTGCTGGTTTGCGCCATCCTCACCTTCATGAGCGCGTTCGGCGAATATATCTACTCCAAGTCGATCATCCAGGACGGTGGCCTGCAGCCTGCCAGCGTCGGCCTGTCCGGCTTCCTGGGTCCCAATTCCAGCGACTGGAATTCCATCATGGCCTATTCGGCGATCTACGTAACGCCGATCCTGGCTGTCTTCGTCCTCTTGCAGCGCCGTATCGTCTCCGGCCTTACTTCGGGAGCCCTCAAATGAGCGCACAGATCGAACTCACCAATATCGACAAGCATTACGGCTCGTTTCATGCCCTCAAGGACGTGAGCCTGACCATCGAAAAGGGAACCTTCGTGGCGCTGGTGGGACCGTCGGGATGTGGCAAGTCCACCCTGCTGCGATCCATCGCCGGGCTCGAGAGCATCACCTCCGGTTCGCTGCGCATTGCCGGCGAGGCCATGACCGGCGTGCCGCCGCGCAAGCGCGACGTCGCCATGGTGTTTCAAAGCTATGCGCTCTACCCCCACATGACGGTGGAGCAGAACCTGACCTATTCGCTGCGCCTGCATGGCGTGGGCAAGGCAGAAGCCCGCAAAAAGGCCGCCGAGGTCGCCGAAACCACCGGTCTCTCCGCCTTGCTCAAGCGCTACCCGCGCGAACTCTCGGGCGGCCAGCGCCAGCGCGTCGCCATGGGCCGGGCGATCATCCGCAATCCCAAGGCCTTCCTGTTCGACGAGCCGCTGTCCAATCTGGATGCCGCGTTGCGCGTGCATATGCGCAAGGAAATCCGCTCGCTGCATGACCGGCTCGGCGCCACCTCGGTCTATGTCACCCACGACCAGATCGAGGCCATGACCATGGCCGACCATGTCGTGGTGATGCGCGACGGCATCATCGAGCAGCAGGGCTCGCCGCTCGAGCTTTATGATCGCCCGGTCAGCCGCTTTGTGGCGGGTTTTATCGGTTCTCCGGCCATGAACTTTGTTGATGCTGTGGTGGGCGCTGACGGTAGCAGCGCCGTGCTCGACACCTCCGGGGGCGGCACCGTGCCGCTGGCGGAGACGCTTGAGGCTGGCCGCGCGATCGTTGTCGGCCTGCGGCCCGAGCATCTGCGCGTGGTTCCCGATCAGGGTCAGTTCACCCTGCGGGTGGGTACGGTGGAATCCACCGGCTCGACAACCTTCATCTCCTCCGATGATGGCCTGGTCACCCTGGTCCAGTCCGAGCGCACGGGAATGGCGCCGGGCGACAGCGTTGCCCTGACCATTGCTCCCGAACATGTGCACGTGTTTGATCCGGCCAGTGGCCTGCGCATCTAGCGCGCGTTTGCGGTTCGGCCTTCGGGCCGAACCGGCCTTGCCGCGGCAATGCTCTGGGCGCGGAAGCGTTCGGGCGGCAGGCCTGCCGAACGGCTGAACGCGCGGCTGAAATAGGCGGGATCGGCATATCCCAGGGCGTAGGCGACCTGCTTGACCGGCATGGTGGTAAACACCAGCAGGCGCCGCGCCTCGTGCATGACCCGACGCTCCACGATACTCATGGCAGAGGCCCCCAGCACCGCCCTGGTCAGGCGGTTGAGGTGGCCCGGCGTGACGCCCAGGGCCGCTGCGTAAAAGGCCAGCGGCCGCTGACTGGCAAATTCCTGCTCGACAAGCTGCTGAAACGCCCTGGCATGGCGCACCGCCGGCTGGGGCAGCGGCCGGTTGGCCGCCACCGCCTGCCGGCTGGCCCTGACCAGTTCGGCCAGCAACAGGCTCAGCCGCCCCGACAGCGCCAGCCCCCGCGCCTCGCCTGCCCCTCCTGCCCTGCCTGCTTCCGCCAGCAGATCGGCCATGGCCTGGGCAAGATCCCGATGGGTGCCGGTGATGATCTCGGGGGCGGACAGGCTGCCCAGCGTCTCGGCATGGGCATCGAGCATGGCGCGGATATCGGTCTCAAACAGAGTCAGCACCATGCCGCCGACATCGCGTGCAAAACGGTAGGCGTGAATGGTGAGCGCCGGCACAATGACCACAGCGGGGGGCGCGATGGTGCGGACGCTGTTTTCCAGCGTCACCTCGGCAACCCCGTCCGTCAGGTGAAGCACCTGAAACAGCTGCTCGTGTCGATGCGCGCCAATGCGAAAATCGTGCAAGCTGGAACGGGATGCCAGCGTTTCCCAATGCAGGCGATCGGCAAAGGGAAGCTCGGCTTGCTCGCCGTAAAGGGCATAGACCGGAACCGGCGAGACCAGGTGCGACATGTTCGGATTATCCAAGTCTTTGCCGATCCTGTCCATTGGTCGATACCAACCGGCCCGGCATTGTTGTGCGAAACAGTCTGGGAGGACAGCATGCGCACACAGGTCGCCATCATTGGCGCGGGTCCGGCCGGCTTGATGCTGGGCCGGCTCCTGGAGCGGGCTGGCATTGATGCGGTGATCATCGAGCGCAGGAGCCCCGACTATGTCCTGGGCCGCATCCGGGCGGGCGTGCTCGAACAGGGGACGATGGATCTGCTCGATGAGGCCGGCGTGGGAGCGCGCATGCGGCACGAGGGCCTTGTCCATGGCGGTGTCGACCTGGCCTTTGATGGCGACATGCTCAACATCAATTTCGAGCAGCTGATCGGCAGGCGCGTCATGGTCTATGGCCAGACCGAGGTAACCCGCGACCTGATGGCGGCGCGCCAGGATAGTGGCGCACTGACCATCTACGAGGCCAAGGATGTCGCCATCCATGATTTTGACGGCAAGGCGCCGCGCGTCACCTGCCGCAAGGATGGCGTACTGCAGACCATCGACTGCGATATCATTGCCGGCTGCGACGGCTTTCACGGGGTCTGCCGCGCCAGCGTGCCGGCGGCCGCCATCACCAGTTTCGAGCGGATCTACCCCTTTGGCTGGCTGGGCGTGCTGGTCGACCAGCCGCCGGTGGCGGACGAGCTGGTCTATGCCCACCACGAACGCGGCTTTGCGCTGTGCTCGATGCGATCGCCGACGCGCAGCCGCTATTATGTGCAGGTCCCGGGCGACGAGAAGGCGGCGGACTGGAGCGACGACCGGTTCTGGGATGAATTGCGGGCCCGGCTCAACCCGCAGACCGCCGCGGCGCTCAAGACCGGCGCCTCGATTGAAAAGTCGGTGGCGCAGCTGCGCAGTTTCGTAGCCGAACCGTTACGCTTCGGCAGCCTGTTTCTGGCGGGCGATGCGGCCCATATCGTGCCGCCTACCGGGGCCAAGGGTCTCAATCTGGCGATGAGCGATGTCAGGGCGCTGGCCGAGGCGCTGACCGAGCTGTTCGTCGAACGCTCGCCGGCCGGCATAGACCACTACTCGGCGAGGGTGCTGCAGCGGATCTGGAAGGCGGAACGCTTCAGCTGGTGGATGACCTCGCTGCTGCACACCTTCCCCGATACAGGCGCCTTCGGGCGCCGCATACAGCGGGCCGAATTCGATTATCTGGCCGGATCGCGGGTGGCGCAGCAGAGCCTGGCGGAAAACTATACCGGCCTGCCCTGAACGTTGCGCCAGATGCTAGCATTTCGGGCTGTCAGGTGGCGACAGATCGAAGGTCATGCGACGGCCCGGGGCTGCCCGATCAGGGGCGCCCGGGCCCTGTCCGGGGTCAGAACGGATAGTGGATATGGCCGCTCTGCTGCACCGTCATCCAGCGCAGTTCGGTGAATTCGGCGATGCCCCACTTGCCGCCAAAACGGCCGTAACCCGATGATTTCACACCACCAAACGGCATCTGCGCCTCATCATGCACGGTCGGTCCATTGATGTGGCAGATGCCCGATTCAATGCGCCTTCCGACCGCCATGGCGCGGTTGACATCCCGCCCGAACACCGCAGCCGACAGGCCATATTCAGTATCATTGGCCACCCCCACCGCCTCCTCGATCGACCCCACCCGCACCACCGCAACCACCGGCCCAAACGTCTCTTCCCCATAGATTTTCATGTCCGGCGTGACCCGATCGAGCACCGTGGCATCCACGATCGTGCCCTCAATTCTGCCGCCCGCCACCAGCTCGGCGCCCTTGGCCAGTGCATCCTTGACCAGTTCATCAACGCGCTTTGCGGCGCCAGCGTCGACAAGGGAGCCAAGCGGCGTATTGCCCCTGCGCGGGTCGCCTGCCACCAGCGTTTTGGCCTTGGCAGCCAGGCGCGCCACGAAATCGTCGGCGATGGACTGATCAACCACGATGCGCTCAGTCGACATGCAGATCTGACCCTGGTTCATGAAGGCCCCAAACGCGGCGGCGTTGACCGCCTCGTCAAGTTCGGCATCATCGAGCACGACAAAGGGCGCCTTGCCGCCCAGCTCAAGCAATGCGGGCTTGAGGTGGCGGGCGGCGGTTTCGGCAATGATGCGCCCGACGCGGGTCGAACCGGTGAAATTGACCCGGCGAATGGCGGGGTGGGCTATCAGGGCCTGGACAATTTCGGGTGCATCTTCGGGGGCATTGGAGATGGCGTTGAGAACGCCGGCAGGCAGGCCGGCTTCGTGCAACGTCTCCACGATCAGGCGATGGGTTCGCGGACACAGCTCGGAGGTCTTCATCACCACCGTGTTGCCGCAGGCCAGGGGGGTAGCCAGCGAGCGCACGCCCAAAATGACAGGAGCATTCCAGGGCGCCATCGACAGCACGACACCGGCAGGCTGACGGATGGCCATTGCCATGCTGCCCGGTCGGTTGGTGGGGATGATGTCGCCCTGAATCTGGGTGGTCAGCGAGGCGGCTTCGCGCAACATGTCCGCGGCCAGCATGACATTGAACATGGCCCATCCGGCGGTCGCGCCGACCTCGGCGCCCATCGCAGAGACGAAATCATCACCCCTGCCCTCAATAAGATCTGCGGCCTTGAGCAGAAGGGCACGGCGCGTCTTGGGCGCGCTTTGGGACCACTCGGGGAAGGCGGCGGCGGCTGAGTCCACGGCCCGTTTGACATCATCGAGCGTAGCGGCTGCCGCGCTGGTCGCCACCTCGCCGGTCATGGGGTTCATGCGCTGGAAGGTGGCGCCGCCGACGGCAGCGGTGTCCTGATTGTCGATCAGCAGACCGAGATGTTCCATGGCAAATATCCTTCGGGTCAGTGGTGTATGGACGGTGGCGCCAGTGCGCCTGGGCGTTGCGGCAGTGTCGGCAGGCCACGAGACGTCTGGCGGATTTCGGCCAGAACGCTCGCTGCGGCAGGGCTGAGGGTGACATCAACACGCGTGGTCAGGCCGACCGGCCCGCGCGTCTCATCCATGGCGAAGGGCAGCACGGCCAGCAGGCCATCGCGACAATCAGGGGCAACGACCCCCTCGGAGATGAACCAGACCGCGTCGGTGGCACGCAGATAATTGCGGGCGAAGCTATCCGAGACCGTCTCGAGCACGTTCCGGGAAACAGGCACATCATGCGCGCGCAAGAACCTCTCGACAGTAGGCCGAATGACGGCGTCGGGCGGCGGCATCAGCCAGGGGTAATCTGAGAGGGAAGACAGTGCAGGTGAATTCCGGCGGGTCAGAGGGTGATCCTTGCGCACGACCGCACAGACAAGTTCCGAATACAGATGCTCGAAACTCAGCCCGGCAATATCGTGCGGGTCCGCCATACGCCCCACCACAAAGTCGAGCTCGCCGGCGCGCAGCATATCGATCAGATAGGCATTGGGGCCGGTTATCACCCGGGTCGGTACGACAATGCCATCGCCAGTCAACGCCGCCAAGGCCGTGGGCAGAATGGCCGTTGAGACCGTAGGCAAGGCGCCGACGCGGACCGTTCCGGCCAGCGAGGGGTGGGATGTCACCTGGACGCCCTGCAAAAGGGCGGCGACGCCGTTGGCCGCATGCAACCTGAACAGTTCGCCCACGCTGGTCAAAGCCAGGGTCCTCCGGCTGCGATCAAACAGCGCCACCCCAAGGATCGCCTCAAGTTCTTGAATTGTCTTGGTCGCGGCAGGCTGGCTCATGTTCAGGGCGCTGGCCGCCCTGGCGAGGCCACCCAGCCGGACGACCTCGAGGAAACAACGCAAATGGCGCAATTTCAGGCGGGGATCGAGCTGGGTCAGCGACATGGACACCTCGTTGCTTGGGATAGATACATATACGTGCGGCTATGTTTTGTCCAAAACTTATCATTTCCATCTCGCCCGTAAATGCGCACAATAGCGCCCAGAGGAGCGCAACAGTGCCGTTTTGCCGCATCAATAAAATAACCACCTGGTATCATGAATCCGACGAAGGGGCGGGCCTGCCGCTCATCTTTGTCAATTCGCTTGGCACGGATCATCGCATCTGGGACGACGTGATTGGTGGCTTGGGAAGCAAGCGGCGCTGCGTGGTATTCGACAAGCGCGGCCATGGACTGAGCGACGTCGTCCCTGCCCCCTACGCCATCGCCGACCTCGCCGATGATCTTCTGGCCCTTGCCGATCACTGCGGCATCGAACGATTTGCGATCTGCGGCGTCTCGGTGGGGGGAATGATCGCCCTTTCCAGCGCCATGGCTGCACCGGGGCGGGTCGCCGGCCTTGTGTTGTGCGATACGGCTTGCCGCATCGGCACTGTCGAATCATGGAATGCACGCATTGCCCAGATCCAGAGCGCGGGCATGGAAAGCATTGCCGACGGTGTGATGGAGCGGTGGTTCAGTGCGGCCTTCCGTCATAGCCGCCCTCACGAGCTGGCCGGCTGGCGCAATAGTCTGCTGCGAACGCCAGCCGAGGGCTACATTGCGACCTGCGTGGCTATTCGCGATGCGGACATGTCTGCCGCCGCAAAGTGCGTCAATGTCCCAACCATGGTCATCGCCGGCGCCGAAGATCAATCAACCCCTCCTGCAATAGTGCGCGCGCTGGCCGACCAGATCAGCGGCGCGCGCTACGAACTGATCGCCGGTGTCGGGCATCTGCCGTGCATCGAACAACCCGATCGTCTGGCAATGCTGCTGGACGATTTTCTGGAGACACTCCCCGATGAATGAGCGTTCCGAGCTGGCCGCCCGCGGCATGACAACACGACGTTCCGTGCTGGGCGACAGTCATGTTGATCGCGCGGAGGCGAACAAGACGGCCTTTGACGCGGACTTCCAGTCGTTCATCGTTGAAGGCGCCTGGGGATCGGTCTGGTCCCGGCCAGGACTGACTCCGCGCGAACGATCGCTGATCACCCTGGCCCTGCTGGCGGCCGGTGGGCACGAGGAGGAGTTTGCCATGCATGTACGCGCCACTGCCAATACGGGCGCCTCGCCCGAGGAGATAAAGGAAGCCTTGCTGCATGTTGCGGTCTATGCCGGCGTACCGGCGGCAAACAGTGCATTCAAGCTGGCAAAAGCCGAGCTGGCGGCGCGGCAGGACGAGAAAGGTGCTGCAGTATGAGCGAACTGTTTCCCGATGGTCATAATGGGCTTTTTCCGCGTGATCTGAGCTGGCACCCACCAGCAGCAACGCCGGGCTACAAGAGCACCACGTTTCGCGCGCCACGCCAACCATTGCTGTCGCTTGCCGCCACGCAGGGCGAACTCACCGGCCCGCGCTTTGGCCACAGCATGATCGGCGCACTCGATAACGACCTGATCCGCAACTACAGCCAGAACGGCGTTGAAGCCATCGGGCAGCGGCTGATCGTTTACGGACAAGTGCTCGACGAAAACGCCCGCCCCCAGACAGGCGTGCTGGTGGAGTTCTGGCAGGCCAATGCCGGCGGCCGATACCGGCACCGCAAGGAAGGCTATCAGGCCGCAATCGACCCCAATTTTGGCGGCTGTGGTCGCGCCCTGACCGACGAGAACGGGTTTTATTCATTTCGTACCGTCAAGCCTGGCGCCTACCCCTGGCCCAATGGGCCGAACGACTGGCGCCCGGCCCATATTCATTTTTCGGTATTTGGCTCAGCCTTTGCCCAGCGCCTGATCACACAGATGTATTTCGAGGGTGATCCGATGATCTGGCAATGCCCGATTGTCGGCGGCATCAGCGACAAGGCTGCCATCGACCAGCTGACCGCGAAGCTGGATCGCCACAACACGACGCCAATGGATGCCCTGGCCTATCGCTTTGACATCGTGTTGCGCGGCCGCCGGGCGACGCTGTTCGAAAACCGCAAGGAAGGCCTGTGATGATCAACCGCCTACCCGAGCTCAAGGAGACGCCGTCGCAGACCGCGGGCCCCTATGTGCATATCGGCCTGACCCCGAACTTTGCCGAGATCAGCGGGGTTTATGCCCAGGACCTCGGCGCCACCATGCTGGCCGGCGACAGCCCTGGCACCCGCATTGTCGTAAGCGGTCGCGTGCTGGATGGCAGCGGCGCGCCGGTGACCGATGCGGTCATTGAAATCTGGCAGGCCGATGCCGATGGCAATTTCCCGCAACGATCCGAAAACCCTGGCTCCGGGTTCACCGGCTGGGGCCGTCAGCCAACCGACAGTGCCGGGGCGTTCCGGTTTGAAACCATCAAGCCGGGCGCCGTGGCCGGTCCAGGTGGAGCCTCTCAGGCGCCCCACATCTCGTTGTGGATCGTCGCCCGCGGTATCAATCTGGGCCTGGCGACACGTCTGTACTTCGCCGACGAGGCCGATGCCAATGCGACCGACCACGTGCTGGGCAAGGTGCTTGACCCGCGGCGGCGGGCAACGCTGATCGCGAACCGCAGCGACGTGGATGGCACAGCCAACTATCAGCTCGACATTCGCCTGCAGGGTGAGAACGAGACCGTCTTTTTCGACATCTAGGATCACTCATGAGCAACTTCGTCAGCCTGAAGCAGGCCATCGGGGACCATCTGCACGATGGCGACACAGTGGCTTTTGAGGGCTTCACCCACCTTATTCCCGTGGCGGCCGGGCACGAGACGATCCGTCAGGGCATCAAGGACCTGACGCTGGTGCGCATGACCCCCGATATCATCTATGACCAGATGATCGGCATGGGACTGGCGCGCAAGGTGGTGTTCTCCTATGCGGGCAATCCAGGGGTCGGGCTGTTGCGTCGCATGCGCGACGCCATCGAAAACCAGTACCCGCGTGCCATCCAGATTGTGGAGCATTCCCACTCCGCCATGGCGCAGGCGTATGAGGCCGGTGCCGCCGGCCTGCCGATGGCGGTATTTCGTGGCTATGTGGGCGCGGACCTGCCCAAGGTCAATCCCGATATCCGATCGGTAACCTGCCCGTTTACAGGCGAAGAACTTGCCGCCGTACCGGCGCATCGGCCTGACGTGGCGATCATCCATGCGCAAAAGGCCAACAAGCGCGGCGACGTGTTGATCGAAGGCATTATTGGTGTGCAGAAGGAAGCAGCCCTGGCGGCAAAGCGGGTGATCGTGACGGTTGAGGAAGTGGTCGATGATTTTGCCGGGCTGCACCCCAATCTGTGCGTCCTGCCCCACTGGACGATAACCGCCATTGCCGTTGTCCCGGGCGGCGCGCACCCATCCTACACCATGGGATATTATGACCGCGACAACGCCGCCTATCTCGAATGGGACACGGTTTCGGCCGATCGCGAACTGTTTGCAGCCTGGATGAAAGACAACGTGCTGGAGGCGACGCCAGCTGCCTTTGCCGAGCGCGTGAAAGGGCTTTGAGATGACCGCGTTCACGCCCAACGAAATGATGACAATTGCCGCAGCGCGGGCGCTAGACAGCAAGGATGTCTGCTTTGTCGGCATTGGCGCGCCATCGGCTGCCTGCAATGTCGCCCGGCTCACCCATGCGCCGGATATCACGCTGATCTACGAGAGCGGCACCATCGGCACGGCCCCGGACGTGCTGCCACTGTCGATTGGCGATGGCGAATTGTGCGAGACGGCGGTGTCAACCGTGTCGGTGCCCGAGATGTTCCGCTACTGGCTGCAGGGAGGCCGCGTATCGGTGGGCTTTCTGGGGGCCGCGCAGATCGACAAGTACGGCAATATCAACACCACGGTGATCGGGGACTACAACAGCCCCAAGGTGCGCCTGCCCGGCGGCGGCGGGGCGCCCGAGATCGCCACGTCCTGCGGCGAGATCTACATCACGCTCAAGCAGGCGACGCGGGCGATGGTCAACAAGATCGACTTCTTCACCTCATTCGGCCATGGCGAGGGCGGCGACCATCGGCAACGCCTGGGCATAACCACCAAGGGCCCGACGCTGCTGATCACCGATCTGGCGATCTGGAAGCCTCACCCGATGAGCAAGGAATTCACCGTTGTGTCACTGCACAAGGGCGTCACCCGCGATATGGTACAGCAGAGCTGTGGCTGGACCGTGCGGTTTGCCGATGATCTCAGCCAGACACCTGAACCGACCAGCCTTGAGCTCGAAACCTTGCGCGATCTTGCTGAGCGCACCCGCATCGCTCATGGCGGTGGAAAGGCTGCGTAGATGACCCAAGCCTATATCTGCGCCTATATGCGCACGCCGATTGGCCGCTTTGGCGGCGCTCTCTCCGCTGTTCGCCCCGACGATCTGGGCGCGGTGCCGCTACGGGCGCTGATGGCGACACACACAAGCCTCGACTGGGAGGCGGTAGACGATGTGATCTTTGGTTGCGCCAATCAGGCGGGCGAAGACAACCGCAATGTCGCCCGGATGAGCCTGTTGCTGGCAGGACTGCCCGAAACGGTGTCAGGCACCACGATGAACCGTTTGTGCGGCTCAGGCCTGGATGCGGTGATCACGGCGGCGCGGGCCATCAAGGCAGGGGAAGCCGAGTTGATCATCGCCGGCGGGGTAGAATCGATGAGTCGCGCCCCGTTCGTGCTACCCAAGGCCGAGAGCGCCTTCTCGCGGCGGGCCGAAATCTACGATAGCACAATTGGCTGGCGTTTCGTCAATCCACAGATGCAGACTCGCTATGGCACCGACTCCATGCCCGAGACGGGCGAGAATGTGGCACGTGAATTTGGCGTGTCGCGCGAGGAACAGGACAGCTTCGCCGTGGCCTCGCAGGCCAAGGCCGTCGCGGCGCAGGGCAATGGTCGACTGGCCCAGGAGATAACGCCGGTCAGTGTACCCCAGCGCAAGGGTGATCCCCTGCTCGTTGAAGTCGATGAACACCCGCGCGCCGGCACGAGCATGGAGAGCCTTGGCCAGCTGCGGCCACTGTTCCCCGGCGGATCGGTGACCGCCGGCAACGCCTCCGGGGTCAATGACGGGGCGGCGGCGCTGATCATTGCCAGCGAGGCCGCAGCCAGCAAGCACGGTCTCACGCCCATCGCCCGCATTCTGGGCGGCGCCACGGCGGGCGTCGCACCGCGCATCATGGGCATGGGCCCTGCCCCGGCCAGCCAGAAACTGCTGGCACGACTGGGATTGCGGGCTGCCGACATGGACGTGATCGAGCTCAATGAAGCATTCGCCAGCCAGGCGATTGCTGTATTGCGCGAACTGGGCCTCGCCGCCGATGCCCCCCAAATCAACCGCAATGGCGGCGCGATCGCCCTGGGCCATCCGCTGGGCATGTCGGGTGCGCGCATTGCCGGCAGCGCGGCACTGGAACTGGCGCAGACGGGTGGCCGCTACGGCCTGACCACCATGTGCATCGGCGTTGGCCAGGGCATCGCGCTTGGGCTGGCTGGCGTATAGGCTCAAGCCGAACAACCAATGGCGGGCGGAATTGATGAGCCTTCTGAATACAGCCTTGTTTGCCGACCCCGAACTCGATGAGCTGATGAGCGACACCGCCCATCTGGCGGCCATGGTGCGCTTTGAGTCCATGCTGGCTCAAGCAAGTGCTGCCGAAGGGCTGGTTCCGGCAGAAGCGGCAACAGCCATTGTGGACGCACTCAGCCGTGCCCGGCTGGACATGGCCACGCTGGCCTCCGGCCTTGCCCAGGACGGCGTGGCGGTGCCGGCGCTGGTGCGGGAACTGCGCGCGACGCTGTCTGAGGCCTATCGCCCGTACCTGCATTACGGCGCTACCAGCCAGGATGTCATCGACACTGCCTGGATGCTGCAAATGGCACAGATCGTGCCGCTGCTGCAGGGGCGCATGAGCCGCGTCGGGGATGCCCTTGACGGCCTGAAGGCTCAATTCGGCAGCCAGCAGGTGATGGCGCATACGCGGATGCAGGCGGCGCTGCCCATTGCCCTGGATGACAAGATTGCCGGCTGGCGGCGCGCCATTGACGAATGCGCAGCTGGACTGACGTTTGCTGCCGACAGAGCATTGGCGGTGCAGCTGGGAGGACCGGTCGGCGATCGCGCCAGCTTCGAGGGCAAGGGCGACGCGATTGCGGCGCGCCTGGCCGTGGCGGGTGGATTGCGTGATGTGCGTGCCTGGCACGGCAATCGCGTCGCCCTGTGCCGGATGGGCGCTGAATTGGCAGGGATCAGCGGTGTGCTGGGGAAAATAGGCGCTGACATCGCGCAGATGAGCCAGAGTGAAGTGGTTCAGGCACGGATTCGCGGCGGCGGAAAATCATCCGCCATGGCGCACAAGAACAACCCAATAGCGGCCGAACTGCTCGTGGCGCTGGCACGGCATAGCGCGGGCAATCTTGGGACGCTCTATCAAGCCCTGGTGCATGAGAACGAAAGATCTGGCGCCGCCTGGACACTGGAATGGTTGACCATGCCGACGCTGGTGCGCGATGCGGGATGCGGCTTGCTGATAGCCATGGACTTGCTGCAGAAGCTGGACTTTCCGCCCCAGGACATCAGCTGACGGGACGCCTCGGACGCAAACTAGAAATCAAAGCCCATCTGCGAGACCGGCGCCGGCTTGCGCGGCTTGGCGGGCGCGGCAGGGGCCGGCTCGACAAGGGAAGCAGGCGTTGCTCTGGCCAGTGCCGGCGCAATTGCCGTTTCGTCGGCGACCACGGCCACGGCATCTGGCGCAGGCCTTGATTTGCTCACCCGCTTGGAAGCAGTCGCCAGGGCCGGCGGGACTGCAATGGCCTTGGGGGGTGGCAGCAGAGTGGTCAGCCAGCGCTGCACCGGCGCGAGCTTGCCGGGATGCAGCGCGTAGCGGTTTTCGCGGCCGAATTTATTCTCGCTGATCAACCCCGATTGCTTGAGAACACGCAAATGGCGGGAGATGGCGGGGCGGCTGATCTTGAACGCGGCAGCCAGCACATGCACTGGCTGGGGACCGTCGCGCAGCAGTTCTATCAGGCGGCAACGCGTGGGATCTGCGAGGGCGACGAGAATTGCAATGGGTGGCATAACTGTTCCAGCTCGTGTTGCGTGCTGAGTAGGTAACGACAGGGTTACTCGTCAAGAGGCCACCAGGTATGCAACGCTTTGTTCACCAGATACGTTGGTCAACAGTTTACGACGCGCCATGATAGGTTGCGCCGACAATATTCTGGTCACTTCCCTGCGCGAAGGTCGGAACAGGGAGATTGCGGGCATGATAGAGAACAACAAGACATATTCCTGGTGGAGCCGGGAACATCGTCCCTATACGCTTGCCGAAGTGATCGCCGATGGCGTCGTTCACGTGCTGGGGTTGATCGTAGCGATCTCCGCAGGGGCGGTACTGCTGGCATTCGCAATCATGGAAACAGCCCCCGAGCTGCCTGCGCTGGCCCTTTATGTTGGCAGCCTTATCGCCGTGTTGGGCGTTTCGCTGGCCTATAACCTTTGGCCCGTGTCACCGGTCAAAAAGCTGTTGGCCCGCTTTGATCAGGCGGCGATCTTTTTGTTCATGGCCGGCTCGTACACGCCGTTTCTGGCCGTCATCGGCGGTACGACCTCGGGCACATTGATGACCACCTTTGTCTGGGGTGCCTCGCTGATCGGAATTGCGCTCAAACTGATTGTGCCCGAACATTTTGGCAGGCTGGCAATCGCGCTGTACCTGGCGATCGGCTGGAGCGGGATCCTGGTGTTTCAGTCGCTGGCACAGACCCTGCCCAGCTCAACCATGCTGCTGCTGCTGGCCGGCGGGGTCACCTATTCCCTGGGGATCATCTTCCATCTGTGGGAAAAGCTGAAGTTTCAGAATGCCCTTTGGCATGTTTTCGTGGTTTGCGGCGCCAGCTTGCACCTGTGGGCCGTGATCGACTTCATGGTCATCCACCGGGTCTAGTCGAGCGGCGCCCCCACTCTGGGATGCTCCATGGTGTCTCCGGGCTTGAGACCGAGTTTTTCAGACTGCCCTCCGGGAATTTCCAAGACGAACTGAACCGGCACTTCGGACGGGATCGAGGTCGGATCATGTGGCCGGGCATTGGGATGAATGGTCTTGACCACGCCATCGGCGCCAACAAAAATCATGTCGAGTGGAATAAAGGTATTGCGCATCCAGAACGCGACTTCGCGCTCCTGCTTGAAATCAAACAGCATTCCGGCGTCATCGGCGAGCTCCTGACGAAACATCAGGCCCTCTGCCCTGCTCTCTGGCGTATCGACTACCTCGACTGAGAAGCGGTGATCTCCAGTGGCAGAATGCAGCACCAGCGTACCTTCGTCGCTACAGGCCGATAGCGGCGCAGCGACGGCCAACACAGCCAGCAGCACACCAGCGCGTCGCAGCGCCGATGCCAAGCCCTGGGCAATCAGTTTCATAATGTGTTCCTAGTGCGAGGACGGAGCGTCGCCCCAACCATCAGGCCGGATTTCGGCGACCATAAGGCCCTTTGGGCCATTGCCGTAACGTACCAGCACAAATTGACCCGGTCGCAACTCGGTGATGCCGAAACGGCGCAACGTCTCCATGTGCACGAAGATGTCGGGCGTGCCCTCGCCAGCCGATAGAAAACCGAATCCGCGAATGCGGTTGAACCATTTGACCTCGAGGCGAACCATGCCCGAGGTTGGCTCGACCACGACGTGGGTGCGCGGCGGCGTCATTTGGGCGGGGTGGCGCGCGGTCGACTCATCCATCGACAAAATGCGGAACGCCTGCAATCCACCGGGGCGATTGAGTGCTTCGACGACTATACGGGCCCCTTCATGGGCGCTCTGATATCCGTCGCGGCGCAGACAGGTCACATGCAGAAGAACATCGGGCATGCCGTTGTCAGGAATGATGAAGCCGAAACCCTTGCCGGCGTCGAACCACTTTATGGCGCCAGCAATCTCAATGGTATCGAGTCCGGTCTCGCCGGAATCTCCAGATGCATCGGCGCCCGCCATCGCCCCGCTCTCCTGCAACAAGCCCATGGGCTCATCACCGTCGCTACCCGAATTGGCCCCCATCGTCCCACAGCCCTTTTGTACTCGCCTCGCCGCTGCGAGGTACTCCACAATAGACGCAGTCTGTCCGATTCAACACCGCTTGTTAAGCATGTCTTAGGAATTTGTTGTATCGAGCATTGCTTGCTTGGCTGTCCGCCGCTTGTTAGGCCAGTGGCACGCGCAATAATGATGAGGAGAACGCCATGCAGTACCTGCACACAATGGTTCGTGTCAGCAATGTTGAAGACAGTTTACGCTTTTATTGCGAAGGACTGGGCCTGGAAGAGGTCCGCCGCACGGACAATGAGAAAGGGCGTTACACGCTGATCTTCCTGCGCGCGCCAGGCGATGCGGGTGGCGAAGTGGAACTGACCTACAACTGGGATCCCGAGGAATATACCGGTGGTCGCAATTTCGGTCACTTGGCCTATCGGGTGAAAGATATCTATGCCTTGTGCCAGCACCTTAGCGATATGGGCGTAGTCATCAATCGGCCGCCGCGTGACGGACACATGGCGTTTGTGCGCTCGCCCGACGGTATCTCCATCGAATTGATCCAGGATGGCAGCCTGCCACCGCAAGAGCCCTGGCTGTCGATGCCCAATACCGGCAAGTGGTAACACGCCTCCTATCGCAGGCGTGATTGAGTTATCGTTTCGCTAACCGTGATGCTTAGGCTGCGGTTAGCGAAACGGATCGTATTTTAGCGACTTCAGCAACTGCCCCTTTGGCTGTTGCACGAGAGCAACATCTCCGTTTCTCGGAAGTCGCCATGCACCCTGCCCTTCGATCCATCCTCGCAATCGCGTTCTGCGCGCTCTCACTCGCAGCCTGCGTGCCCATGGCACTGTTCGCCAGTTCGAGCGGCGCGAGCTATGCCAACAAACGCAGTGACTGGGGTACCTTCGTTTCCAGCCGTGACGTCAACGCCCTGTGCCTGACGCCCAAATTGCGTTTCCTGGTGTGGGAGTTCGAAGGTCACTTTGGACGCAAGGTGATCATGAATTCAGGCTACCGCGACGGCAACCACAACGCCCAGGCCGGCGGCGCCGACAATTCCTATCACACCAAATGCATGGCAGCAGACTTCTACATTCCCGGTGTCGACAAACGGGACCTGATTTTGTTCGCGCTTCGCACCGATTCTGTTGGTGGATTGGGATGTTATCCCGGTAGGCAATTCATTCACGTGGATGTTCGCGACCGGCCGCGAGGCTATAAACGGCCGGTCACTTTCTCTGGCTGTTAAAAAAAACTGGAATGAACGCGCAAATGGGTTGCACAACCCAGATGACCCAATTATACGACCGGCAGCGCTTAAGCGCCCTTCGTCTATCGGTTAGGACGGCACCCTTTCACGGTGCAGAGAGGGGTTCGATTCCCCTAGGGCGTACCACTCCTTCTTCTTGAAGGATGGTGCATTTTAAGCGATGATTTCTAGGTCTGCGCCCATCGTCTATCGGTTAGGACGGCACCCTCTCACGGTGCAGAGCGGGGTTCGATTCCCCGTGGGCGTACCAGAAACTCCCTCCCACCCATATCTGATTTGAACGCTTCTGCGTGATCGCATGCGACCGCACACACGCGATCTGGCACGCCGGGCGTGCACCCCATGATCTGATGCCGGTTTGCTGCCGTAGAAGGGCTTACAGGTGCGGAGCAGCCGATGTATGTCTTGAGCATGACAGAACCAGATATCGGGCGCGTACCCGGCCCAGTAGTGATGGACGATCCCACCAGCCTGCTGCTGCGGGTTGCGCAGGCCCGGGACAGGCTCGCCCTGGCTGCCCTGTTCAACCATTTTGGGCCGCGCATCAAATCGATGATGATCAAGCTCGGCGCCGGCGATGCGCTGGCCGAAGACCTGGTGCAGGAAACCTTCGTGTCGGTGTGGAGAAAGGCTGCCTTGTATTCGAACCAGCGAGGCGCTGCGAGCACCTGGATCTTCACCATTGCCCGCAATCTGCGAATCGACCAGCTACGCCGACAGTCCAACAGGCCTTACGAGGATCTTGAAGCGATCGAGCTGGCCAGCGAGGCTCCCATTGGCAGCGCCGTCGCCGAACAGAATCAGGTGGTCGAACGCGTCACTGCTGCGCTGGCCAACCTTCCGGCCGAGCAGCAGGACGTCATACGCCTTAGTTTTATTCACGACATGCCTCACGCCCAGATCGCCGAGACGCTGGGCGTCCCACTGGGGACCGTAAAATCGCGACTTCGCCTCGCCTATGGACGGCTCCGGCCCATGCTGGAGGACTTGCAATGAGTATCAATCACCACCCCGACATTACCACGCTGATGGCTTTCAGCGCCGGTACGCTCGACGAGCCCTACGCCACCGTGGTGGCGACACACCTGGCCATGTCGGAGGGCGGGCGTGAGACCTTGCGACATATCAACACCATCGCGGGCGCGGTCCTCAACGCAGAGCCCGAAGTGGAGCTGGCCACCGGTTCCCTCGATCGGTTGATGGGCGCTTTGGACGATGAAGACCGCATCAATGTCGTGGCGTATGACGCACGCCCCGTAGCCGGGGATATCCCCCTGCCCCTGCAGCGCTACCTGCCCAATGGCATGGAAGGCGTGCGCTGGAAATGGACGGGCCCCGGTGTGGCGACAGCTGACCTGGCCTGGGGCAAGGACGGACGCTCGCGCCTGATGCTGCTGCGGGTGGCCGCTGGCCGGCCTGTTCCCGAACATGGTCATGGGGGGCAGGAACTCACCCTTATCCTGTCGGGAGCCTATCGGGACCGATTTGGCGTGTTCGCCACGGGCGACATCGCCGACCACGACGAGGACGTGGAGCACCAGCCTATTGCCGAGCCAGGCGAGGACTGTATCTGCCTGGTGGCGGTGGATGCCAAGCTGACATTCCGCAGTCGGCTGTTGCGCGCGCTACAACCTCTGTTCGGCATATGACCGTGAAGACGGGAGTAGCGTGGATCATTGGCGGGGGATCGGGCATTGGCGCTGCTGTGGCGCAGTTGCTTGCCAGCCGCGGCTGGACCGTGGCGATCTCAGGACGGCGGGCGGAAAAGCTGGCGGACGTGGCCAAGGGCCACCCTACCATCAGCCCGTACCCGCTTGATGTGACCGATGGCGAAGCGATCAATGCAACGGTACACAAGATTGCTGCCGATCTGGGGCGGATCGACCTGTTCATCTTTGGCGCGGCGGCCTGGCAGCCCATGGACGTCGGTGACTACGACTATGACAAATTCAGCGCGATTGTGGACACGAACTATCTGGGCGTGATCCGGGTGGCAAATCCGCTGATCGAACAGATGGCGCGTCAGGGTGGCGGGCATTTTGCGGTGATCGCATCGGTGGCCGGCTATTTCGGCCTGCCGCGTTCGGCAGCCTATTCCTCGACGAAGGCGGGTCTGATCAACCTGCTTGAAACGATGCGAACCGAGCTGGCGCCGCGCAACATCGTGGTTCGGATGATCGCGCCCGGCTTCGTCAAATCCGAACTGACCGCCAAGAACGACTTTCCCATGCCGTTCCTTATGGAAGCGGACGCCGCGGCAGCAAGGATCGTTGATGGGCTGACGCAATCGGACCGCTTCGAGATCGCGTTCCCCAGGCGCATGGTGTGGCTGATGAAGACCGTGCGCTGGCTGCCCTACCCGATCTTCTTCTGGCTCACGGCCAAAATGCTGCCCAGGGATTGAACCTTTGCCGCCCAGGACGATTCTCCAACATCAAAGGAGATTTGTCATGGACGATCCAATCGACGCAACACAGCGACAGCCCAAGGGCGATCACAACCGTCGCCTCTCGCTCCAGCTCAGCCCCGATACATTCGCCGCAGAGGCCGGCGTCACGGTCGAGCAGCTGCGCGACTACGAACGCACCAGTCCCGATCAGACATTTGACAGCGAGGTCGCACGCCGGGTCGGACTGGCGCTCGATCGGCTGGAGCAGGTGCTACCCAATTCCCAGACCGGGCGGAACACTGTGGCCACCCAGCCGTTGTCTCCTGTGAACCCCCAAACAGGAGTATCCACCATGGACCACAGCAAGCACGTTCGTCTCGCCCCCACCGAACTCACCACCGAGACGCTGGACGGCGCGACCATTTATGGCGCTGACGACCACAAGGTCGGCCATGTTTCGCATGTGCACGGCGTTGGCCCGAGCAGCCAGATCATCGTCGATGTTGGTGGCTTTCTCGGCCTCGGCGCCAAGCCGGTCGCCGTCGGTGCCGGCGACCTTGAGTTCATGCGTGACGAAGATGGCGAGGTCCATGCGGTGACGACCTGGACCAAGGATCAGCTTGAGAAGATGCCAGAGCATCACCACCACTAAGCTCACCACAGATACCAAAAAGCCCCCGGACACGTCCGGGGGCTTTTTGCTGGCGGCTGCTAGACCGGCTTTCGGTATTGGTAGATGCCCACGTCGATGGAGCCTTCCATGAAACCCGCCTCGCAATAGCTGAGGTAATAGACCCATTTGCGCTTGAACTCGTCGTCATAGCCGAGAGGCGCAATCATCGGCCACCGTTCCAGGAAACGTTCGCGCCACAGCTTGAGGGTCTTGGCGTATGACAGGCGGAAGGTGTCGACGTTTTCGAGCACCAGGTTATATTTCTCACCGTATTCGCGCATCACCGTCTTGGTGAGCAGCATGCCACCGGGAAAGATGTAGCGCTGGATGAAATCGGGGCCGCTTCTGTAGCCGTCAAAATCGGCTTCATTGATGGTGATGGCCTGAATGGCCGCGGTGCCACCTGGCTTCAACCGGTCATGGACGGTCTGGAAGTAGCTATCCCAATTATCTTCGCCGACCGCCTCGATCATTTCGATCGAGCCGATATGATCGAACTGTCCCTCGGTGTGGCGATAGTCTTCAAAAACCAGGGTAGCGAACTCGTCGAGTCCCTGTTTGGCCAGGCGTTCCTGACCGTATTTGAGCTGTTCGGCCGACAGGGTGATGCCGCGCAGATTGGCTTTGTAGTCGCGCGCCACAGTCTCGGCAAACCCACCCCAGCCGCAGCCGATTTCGAGCACGCTTGAGCCCGGCGTAATACCGGCCAGATCGGCGACACGGCGGTATTTGATGCTCTGCGCTTCCTCCAGGCTTTGATTGCCCGAGGTGAACAGTGCCGACGAATAGGTCATGGACGGGTCGAGCCACTGGCCATAGAAATCATTGCCGAGGTCATAGTGCTCGGCAATGTTCTTCTTGGAGCCCTCGAGCGTATTGCGACGCGAGAGATGATAATGCAGATCGCCTGCCGCGCGTCTGAAAAATCCTGGATTGGCCTGCTCGAACATGTCGCGGTTCTGCAGAAAGAAGCGAAACAGCGCGGTCAGGTCATCGACTTCGATGTCCCCGTTCATGTAGGCGGAGGCAAAGCCGACAGTGCCGCGCTGCATGGCTTCGCTGAGAACCCGAAAGTTGTTGAGGCGCAACACGGAATGCCCGCCGCTTGCCGGGTTACCAAGAGTGCGGGTGCGACCATTGGGGAAAATCACGGTGACCGCGCCATGGCGCGGCGTGCCTAGCAGCGAAACGCCGATGCGATCTAGCGCCCAGGACACCAGACTTGTCCACGGCGTGACGCCGGTATTGGTATTGTCTATTGCTGTTTTCGTCATCGGCCCTAGAGATCCAACTTGTCCACTAAGATTGGTGTCCGCGCTTGAGTTGACGCCGCAATTTTAACGTCAATGGCATGCCTTTAAGCCACAAGAGCAACGCTTCCCAGTGTATGCCCACCACCACCTTAGCGGTCATAAATGGATATGCAAGCAGCAGTTTCAAGAGCGTTCGGTCGGTCAGCTGGCGGCGATCACCCTCAAAATAGGCGGTCAATATACCCCCCTCCTCGGTGGACAGCGTGATGCCGATAAACACCTGTTCGCGCGGCGGACGGATCGCAAAACGGTAGTTGCCTTCAAGCGTGTTGAAGGGCGAAACGAAAAAGACCTTCTTGGCGTCGTGGTGGATTTCGGCGCCCGGATCATCGACCCTGGCGTCATAGAAGTGGTGCTCCCCGAAAGTGTTGCTCACCTCATAGGCCATGAACCGGGTGACGCCTGCAGCGTCATCGCAATAATAGACGGTGATCGGGTTGAAGGCGAAGCCGAGCAGGCGCGGATAGGCCAGCATCCTCACGCGGGCAATATCGTGCACCCCCGCGGCGGCGGCCTTGCTGCGAATGAAGCCGGCAATACTGGTACCATCGCGTGGGCCGAAATCGCTAGCAAAGAGCGAGACAAGATTGAATCGGTTCAACGAGAAAAAGCGCAATTCCTGATGCAGCGCATCAAGGCGGTCGAGGTCCACCAGCATGGAAAACACCCGGTAGCGCAAGGCGTGGCGCTTGGGCCGGGCACGCTTGTGGACGACGTCGCCAACGTAAATGGCTCCCAGGGCCCAGGGATCTCGACCTATTGGGCTGCCCACAAGCGCTGATCTCCCTCAACCCAGTTATGCGCAATGCGGCCACGCTGCTGCGGAACTTGCCAGGGGCGCTGCGCCGGCCCCAGGCGCTCGGCCACTTCCAGGCCGGCCTGAAGCCCGTCCTCGTGAAAGCCGTATCCCATCCAGGCGCCGGCGAACCAGCTGCGCTGACTGCCCTGCACCTGCCAGAGGTCTTTTTGGGCGGCGATGGCTGCGGCGTCAAACAGGGGATGGGTGTAGTCGACCTTGTATTGCACCGAGCCGGCAGCGAATTCACGATGTGGATTTAGCGTCACGAACAAGTTCGAGGTGGTCGCCAGCGGCTGCAGGCTGTTCATCCAATAGGTAAGGCTCAAACCAACTTCGCCCTGCCCGCCTCGCAGGTAATTCCAAGAAGACCAGAGATGACGCCGACGTGGCATGAAGCTGGGATCGGTATGGAGCACGGCGTGATTGTTGGTGAAACGGAAGGCTCCAAGAATATTGCGCTCCGCGTCGCTGGGATCAGCCAGCAATGCCAATGACTCGTCGGCGTGGCAGGCAAAGACGACCTGATCGAAATGGCGACGGCTACCATCGGCAAAGAATATCTCGACGCCTTGGGCATGCCGCGCAACAGAGGCGATCGCCGCATTGAGCACCGTCTCAAATCCTTTGCCGGCAGCGATTGCATCCACGTATCGCTGGCTGCCACCCTGCACTGTTCGCCAGGTAGGGCGATTGTTCACCTGCAGCAACGAATGATTGGCGAAGAACTCGATGAACGTTCTGGCCGGAAAATCCAGCATGCCGCGCGATGGTGTCGACCAGATAGCGGCCGAGATAGGCAGGATGTGATCCTGTATGAAAACGCGCGAATAGCCGAAGCGATCGAGAAACTGGCCAATCGACAGATTGTCCTTACAGGTGGCGATCTGCTGCTGGGCCTTGCGAAAGAACCGCAAAATGTCGCTGACAAGCCGCCAATGCTCGGGGCGAATGATATTGCGCCGTTGGCCAAACAACCCGTTGAGGTACTCGCCGGAATACTCGCGCCGCCCCTCGCCAATGGAAACGGCAAAGCTCATCCAGGAGGGCGCTGTCTGCACGCCCAAATGGTCGAAAAACGCCGTAAGATTAGGGTAGTTCTGTTCATTGTAGACGATGAACCCAGTGTCGACTGACACAGCGCCATCGGGTGTGGACGCGACAATGGTGTTGGCATGCCCACCCAATCGGGAATTGCGCTCAAATACCGTGACATTTTGAGTCCGGGAAAGCAGCCAAGCCGCTGAAAGTCCTGATATTCCCGATCCGATAACGGCGATATTGCTGGCAGTCATGTTCGGGAATGTCTCCGTCGGCCTGTAGCCCTCATACGCCCAGAGCAACGGTGTGGATCATCGCAAAGTTTCTGGATCTACCTGGGCTTGGCCAAATCGATCAGGCGGAACTGCACCTGCTCACGCCCCTGATAATGATCCAGACCCAGGCTGCCGGCGAAATGGAAGGCGCGGTCACTGTCCCGCAGCAGCGCATCACCGATGGCTGTGTTGGCAGCCCGGAAGGCGATGGCCTTGAGCCGAGCGCCGTCCTCCGACACCAGCGCGAAGCTGACGTGGCCGCCCTTGCCGACAACCTGGCTGAATTTGGCGCGATGAGCGGGAAACGCGAATACCGGGGAGGGATTGCCCGAGCCATAAGGACCCGCCCGCTCCAGATCTTTGACAAGATCAATGCTGGCGCCGCGTGCGGTAAGGGCGGCATCAACCTTGAGCGCCGTGGCTGCCCGCGCCGCGGCCACGTCGACCGACAGCGCCTCGGCAAGATAGGCCCGGAAGGCGCCCAGCTGGCCGGACTTGATGGTGATGCCCGCCGCCATGGCATGGCCGCCACCCTTGATGATCAGACCGGCCTCCACGGCCTGAATGACGGCGCTGCCCAGATCGACCCCTGGCATGGAGCGCCCTGAACCTGTTCCAGTCCCGTCGGGATTGAGTGCAATGGCGAAGGTGGGCCGCTCAAACCGATCCTTGAGCCGCGAGGCAATCAGTCCTACCACGCCTGGATGCCAGTTGGCCGAAGCCAGCACCAGAACCGGCGGCCCCTCCCCGCTGCCTATCTCCATCTCGGCGACGGCTGCAGCTTCTTCGACAGCCTCGACCTCGATGCGCTGCCGTTCGCTGTTGAGCTCGTCAAGCCGGGCCGCAATGGATAGCGCATGGTGCTCGTCATCGACGCTGAGCAGTTCGGTGCCCAATGCGGCATTGCCGATGCGGCCCCCGGCATTGATGCGCGGACCGATCAGGAAGCCAAGATGGTAGGGATTGAGCGGCCCCGAAACGCGCGCAGCCAGCGCCAGCGCCGCAATGCCGTGGTTGTCGCCGCGTCGGGCAACTTCCAGCCCACGCACCACGAAGGCGCGGTTAAGCCCGACCAGTGGCACCACATCGCACACTGTGCCGAGTGCCACGATGTCGAGCAATTTGAGCAGATCGGGCAATCCTGTGTCGCCACGTCGGCGCAGCGCGCGATTGACCGCCACCAGCACCATGAATGTGACACCGGCGGCGCAAAGATAGCCCAGACCCGAAATGTCATCGGGTCGGTTTGGATTGACCAGCGCGGTCGCTTCGGGCAGATCGTGATCGGCCAGATGGTGGTCGATGACCAGTACATCGGCGCAGCGGCTGCGGGCGTGAGCGATGGGTTTGTCGCTCGTGGTGCCGCAGTCCAACGTGATAATCAGGGTCGCGCCCGCGTCAATCAGCTTGTCCATGGCCGCGATATTGGGACCATAGCCTTCAAATATCCGGTCTGGAATGTGGACCTGTGGCTCGATGCCGAAATGGCGCAGATAGCGCGCCATCAGCGCGCAGGAGCAGGCGCCGTCGACGTCATAATCGCCAAACAGGGCGACGGATTCGTTGTCGGCTACCGCTTTGGCGAGCCGCTCTGCCAAAGAATCCATCGCCATGAGGGTAGATGGATCAGGCATGAGCTCGCGAATGGTGGGCTCGAGATATTTGGTGGCATCGTCGAGCGGCACGCCGCGTGCCGCCATGACGCGGGCCAGGATCTCGGAAACGCCGCTGCGCTGGGCGATGGCCGTGGCAATGCGAGTTGTGGCTGAATCAAGCCTGTCCGTCCAGGCGCGGCCAGTCAATGACCGGGAGACGTCAAGAAATGAGCGCGGTGCATCGAGCATGGCTCAGAGGTAGGCGATTTGACAGAGGCGGTCGAGGAATTTAGCGCGCATGCCGCGCCTTGATCCATCGAACAGTCTGGCTCCAGGAGCGCATGACGACGGTGCTGGTCTGAACCCAATTGCGACGCAGCCTTACGCCCTCGAGCAAGGTGCCGTCCGTCACCCCGGTTGCCGCGACCAGTACGTCGCCCGCCGCCAGTTCGGTGACATCGTAGATGCGGTTTGGGTCGTTGATCCCCATTTCGACGGCGCGGCTGCGCTTTTCGGGCGTATCCAGGATCAGTTTGCCCTGCATCTGGCCACCGATGCAGCGCAGCGCCGCTGCAGCCAATACGCCCTCGGGCGCGCCGCCTGAACCCAGATAGATGTCGATGCCGGTATCCTCGGTGTTGACCGCATGGATAACCCCGGCAATATCGCCATCGCTGATCAATTTGACGGCGACACCCGTGCCACGCAATTCCTCGATGAGGGCGGCGTGGCGCGGTCGATCCAGTACGATGGCAGTAATTTCACTGAGCGGCACGCCCTTGGCCCTTGCCAGTGCGTTGACATTCTCGCTGGCCGTCCAATCGATATGGACCGTGCCCTTGGGATACTCGGCGCCGATGGCAATCTTGTGCATATAAACGTTGCGAGCAACGTTGAGCAGACCGCCGCGCTCGGCCATCGCAAGCACGACGATCGAATCGGGCTGGTTCTTGGCGCACAGCGTGACGCCTTCAAGCGGATCGACGGCAATGTCGACCTCCGGCCCGGTGCCCATCCCGACAGCCTGGCCGATATAGAGATCATCACATTCGTGCTGTTCGCCCTCGCCAATGACGATGCGACCGGAAATGGCGACGGTGTCGAGCTCGGCCCGCATGGCCTGCACGGCCGCATCGTCCGCAGCCTTTTCGTCGCCCTTGCCGCGCCATGCAGCGGCGGCAATGGCTGCGCTTTCGGTGACGCGCACCAGTTCAAGCGTCAGGGTGCGGTGCAGATTGGCGGGAGATCTGTCTCCCTCGACTTTACTGAGCTTCATATGTCCTCCCGGGGTCTGACTGCCCCGGCGGGGTTCAGAGCGTTTCGATCCGGATCAATTGCGGTTGTCCCACGATAAACCCGTCTGAGGCGATCTGCGCAAGCGATTCACGCACAGCCGATTCCAGAGTCTGCTGCGTGATCATCACAACAGTGCGGGTGGGTGAGCCATCCGGCGCGATTGCCTTAGCGCTCAAATCAGACCGCTGAATGACACTGTCGATGGAGATGGCCCGTTCACCCATGCGGGTGGCAATGGCCGCCAGGGCCCCGGGCACATCCTTGGCACTGAGGCGAATGTAGTAACCGCCATCATGAGCACGCATGGCTGCCTCGCGATAGGGCAGCAATTCGTCGCTGGGCACGCCGAGCGGCGGTACTCTCGTGCCCCGCGCTATATCGAGAATATCGGACAGCACCGACGAAGCCGTGGGCGGGCCACCGGCGCCGGGGCCGGCGAGCAGCAATTCATGGACGTGGTCGGTCTCGAGCGCGACGGCGTTCATCACCCCATCAACCCCGGCAATGGCGCTGCCCTTGGGGACAAAGGTGGGATGCACGCGCTGCTCTATGCCATCCTCAGTGCGCTGGGCGATGCCAAGCAGCTTGATCTTGTAGCCGAGGTCCGCTGCGACCTGGATGTCGTGCTGGGTGATGCCGGTAATGCCCTCGACACGGATCTTGTCTGGAGCCAACTCATAGCCGAAGCACAGCGTGGCCAGGATCGCGAGCTTGTGGGCCGTGTCGTAGCCCTCTACGTCAAAGCTCGGGTCAGCTTCGGCATAGCCGAGCGCCTGCGCGTCCTTGAGACAGTCGGCGAAAGAAATATCCTCATTGCCCATGCGGGTCAGGATATAGTTGCAGGTGCCATTCATGATGCCGAACACCTTGGCGATCCGGGCAGATCCCAGGCCCTCGCGCAGTGTCTTGATGACGGGAATGCCGCCGGCAACAGCAGCCTCAAAGCCCAATTGCGCGCCGGTGTCCTCGGCCAGCTTGGCCAGTTGGGTGCCATGCTTGGCCAACAAAGCCTTGTTGGCTGTAACCACGGGCCGGCCGATCTCAAGCGCCGCCTTGACCGAAGCGAGCGCCGGGCCGTCTTCGCCGCCGATCAGTTCGACAAACAGATCAATACCATCCGACTTGGCCAGGGCAACCGGGTCATCGAACCACTCGAGTTCGGAAATATCGATGCCCCGCTCGCGCGAGCGGGACCGGGCGGCAACCGCCGTCACGATCAGCTGGCGGCCAAGCTTTTTGGTCAGCTCGGCACTATCCTTTTGCAGGATGCTGACCAGAGTAGCTCCGACATTACCCAGGCCGGCCACACCGACACGCAGCGGCGGCATCGCGGTGCCATCCCCGAATTCCTGCATTGCCTTGAGAATGCGGGTGCGGGTGTCCGAACGGGGTTCGCGCCCCTCGCGCAGATCGAACACAAACAGCGGATCACCAGCGACTGTCCGCCCGAAACGGGTCGGCGTCCAGCCCCGTGCAGAGATGAAAGTTTCGACGGCTTGGCGGAAAGACTGAATATCACTCATGGTGGCGACATCTGCATAGGAATATGCCTAGCCGTCAATAGGAGTTTGCTCAGAACACCAGAAGATCCGGGCCATGCCGCCATGGGCAGACGACATGACCCGGTATTGTCGTGGCAAACGGCCGGATGTCAGCCCGCCAATGGCACAACATTGCCGGTCCCGGATTTGGAACCGAGCAGTTTTTTGATGTTGCGCGCTGCCTGGCGGATACGCTGCTCGTTTTCGACAAAAGCCAGTCGGATATACTGGTCGCCATATTCGCCAAAGCCGACGCCAGGCGCAACGCCGACGCCGGTTTCACGGATCAGCAGCTTGGCAAATTCAAGCGAACCCAGATGGGCGAACTGTGGCGGGATGGGCGCCCACGCAAACATGGTGGCTTTGGGCACGGGAATGTTCCAGCCCGACCGGGCAAAGCTCTCGACCATGACGTCACGGCGGAATTTGTAGACCCTGCGGATTTCATCGACCACATCGTCGGAGCCGTTGAGAGCTGCGGTGGCGGCAACCTGGATGGGGGTGAAGGCGCCGTAGTCGAGATAGGATTTGACCCGCGCCAGGGCGGCGATCAGCCGCTCATTGCCCACGGCAAAGCCCACGCGCCAGCCCGGCATGGAATAGGTCTTGGACATCGAGGTGAATTCAACCGCAATGTCGATGGCGCCCGGCACCTGCAGCACGGACGGCGGCGGTTCGATGTCGAAATAGATTTCGGAATAGGCCAGATCGGAGAGGATGAAGATCTCATTGTCCCGGCAGTACTTGACCACCTCGGTGTAGAAATCGAGCGTGGCGGTATAGGCCGTGGGGTTGGCCGGGTAATTGAGCACCAGGGCGATGGGCTTGGGGATCGAGTGCCGAACAGCACGATCGAGCGAGCGCATGAAGTCTTCATTGGGATCGGCAGGCATCGAGCGGACGACGCCGCCGCTCATGATGAAGCCGAAAGAATGGATGGGATAGGTCGGGTTGGGCACCAGCACCACGTCGCCGGGCGCAGTGATCGCCTGCGCCATGTTGGCAAAGCCTTCCTTGGAACCCAGCGTGGCGACGATCTGGGTGTCCGGATTGAGCTTCACGCCAAAGCGCCGGCCATAATAGCTGGCCTGGGCCTTGCGCAGGCCCGGAATGCCCTTGGAGCTCGAATAGCGATGCGTCCGCGAATCGAGCACCGTTTCCTGCAGCTTTTTGACAATGTGATCGGGAGTGGGCAGGTCCGGATTGCCCATGCCCAGATCAATAATGTCGACGCCCTCCGCCCGGGCCTTCGCCTTGATCGGATTAATGTGCTCGAAGACATAAGGGGGGAGACGGCGGATGCGATGGAACTCTTCGCTCATGATTTCCTCTTCGGTCCGATCAGGACCTGACGTGGGCCGCGACGCGCACTGACGGTGCCAGACCCCATTATGAGGCCGATTATCACGGAATTATGGTTGTGAACGGGTTAAATACCCGAGGGCCGCTACATCATGTTCGGCTCTTCCCGGCCCGAACAGGGCCACGCGGGAAGAGCTAACGGGCGTTTGCAGCCGCCGCCATGGGGGCGACCGCGACCACTGCACTGCCGGCGAGCGAGGCTCCAACCATTGCAACAGTGTACAGAGACTGCATGTCCCTTGCCCTTCGAAAGCGTTTTTTGTATTGAAACCGGCTATAGACAGCCGTTCATAATTCCTCGTCGAGGTATTGTAAATGGCGAGCCGGATGCCAATTTCGAGCTCCACGGCAGCCACATGGTGAGGTTAGACACTTGAAGCGCATTGCCCTTGTCACGATAGGCACGCAGGGCGACGTTCAACCCTATCTTGCTCTGGCCATTGCGCTGAAAGAGCGCGGCTATTCGGTCGTTCTGGGGGCGTCCGAAGAATTCCAGGGCATGGTCGAGGGCTATGGCATCGAGTTCCATACGCTTGGGCCATCGATCCAGGCCTTCCTGACCCAGCAGCGATTCGAGAACGCGATGAGCCAGTCCATGCTCATCAACGGCCCCTCGCTCCTGCGCCAGGGCCAGCAGATCGTCGACACGGCAGCGCGCCACGCCTGGCATATGTGCCAGGGTGCCGACATGCTGATCCTGAACATGAATACCAGCTTTGGCATCGATATTGCCGAGGCGCTGCACATTCCCGCCATCATGGTGGCCCTGCAGCCGCTCAACTCGACGAGCGAATTCCCGCTATGCATCTATTACGGGGCGGACTTCGGACCCGCCTTCAATCGCCTGACCTATACGGCGATGACCGTGCAGCAGATCTACTACAACCTGCCGCGCAACAAGCTCCGGCGCGAGCTCATGGGGCTCGATTCGCGCAAGAAGGGCGGCTTCTTCCGCAATACGGACGGAACATCGCTGATCACGCTCTACCCCTACTCTCCTGTTGTCTCCCCGCGTCCGCGTGACTGGCCCAAGAGCGCCATTGTCACCGGCTACTGGAGCCTCAAGGACCGGTCGGACTGGCAGCCTTCGCCTGAATTCCAGAAATTTCTCTCCGAAGGCGAAGCGCCAATCTATATCGGCTTTGGGTCGATGCCGTTCGGCGCGGAACGCAATACCAAGATCCTGAAGGAAGCCGTCGCCATGTGGGGCGGCCGGGCCGTCGTGGCGCGGGGCTGGGGCGGGATCAATCCCAAGGACCTGCCCGAATCCATCTTTGCCATCGAAAAGGCGCCACACGACAAGCTGTTCAAATATGTTTCTGCCGTGGTTCACCATGGCGGCGCCGGCACGACCTCGGCGGGACTGCATCTGGGCCGGCCGACATTTGTCGTGCCCCAGGCAGTTGACCAGCCCTATTGGGGCCGCCGGGTCTATGAGCTGGGCTGTGGGCCAAAGCCGGTGCGGCTGCGCAAGCTGACGTCCGAAATTCTGGCCGGGGCCCTGGCTGATCTGAGCACCAATGCAGACTATCGTCGCAATGCGACCGATATTGCCGAGCGGCTATATGCCGAGGACGGGACAGACAAGGCAATCAAGGTGATCGAGCGGGTGATGGACAGCTATGTGCCCCGCATCGCCAAGGTCAAGAAAGCCAAGAAGACAAAAGTTCTTCTCAAAAAAGTCAGCTGATGCGGTGGCACAGCGACTGACCAGAACAAAAAGGGGAGGCAGACGCCTCCCCTTTTCCATTCTGGCCAGACGGCTGTCTACTGCGCCGGCACGGCCGCGTCGACATCAAGCGCGTCAATGCTCTCGCCACGGTCGTAAACGGCCTGGTCGAGAATGCCCTGCCGCTTGGCGACAATGGTTGGCACCAGGGCCTGGCCGGCAACGTTGACTGCGGTCCGGCCCATGTCGAGGATCGGATCGACTGCCAGCAACAGGCCGACACCCTCGAGTGGCAGGCCGAGCGTGGACAAGGTCAGGGTGAGCATGACCACGGCGCCGGTCAGCCCGGCGGTTGCGGCGGAGCCCAGCACAGATACGAAGACGATCAGCAGGTATTCCTGCAAGCCTAGCTGGATCCCAAAGAACTGGGCCACGAAGATCGCCGAAATCGCAGGATAGATGGCGGCGCAACCGTCCATCTTGGTCGTCGCGCCCAATGGCACGGCGAAGGCGGCATACTCGCGCGGCACCCCCAGATTCTGTTCCGTGACGCGTTCTGTCAGCGGCAAGGTGCCAATGGAAGAACGCGAGACGAAGGCAAGCTGGATGGCGGGCCAGGCGCTCTGAAAGTACCGTACAGGATTGAGGCCATTGGCCTGCAGCAGAACCGGATAGACCACGAACAATACCAAAGCCAGGCCAATATAGATGGCGGCCGAGAACCAGCCAAGCTGGGCCAGTGCGTCCCAACCATAGACGGCCACAGCATTGCCGAGCAAGCCGACGGTTCCGATCGGGGTCAACCGGATGACCCACCACAGGATCTTGTGGATGATCTTGAGGAACGAGCGATTGAACGCCAGGAAGGTGTCAGCAGCCGGACCCACGCGGAGGGCGGCAACGCCCACAGCAATGGCAACGACCAGAATCTGCAATACGTTGAAGTTCAGGCTGGTCGTCGCCGAGCTGTCGGTGACGCGGGTGGAGGCCTGAAGCCCCAGGATATTGGATGGGATCAGCCCCTTGAGGAAATCCAGCCACGAACCGGACGAGGATGGCAGACGCGCCGCCTCGGCGGTAACCCCGGTATGCAGGCCTGGCTGGATGATCAACCCCAATGCGATGCCGATCGACACCGCAATAAGCGCGGTGATGGCGAACCACAGCAGGGTCTGCCAGACAAGTTGGGCCGCATTGTTGAGCTCGCGCAGATTGGCGATAGAGGCGACGATAGCGGTAAACACCAGTACGGGCACCAGCGCCCGCAGCAGCGAGACAAAGGTGGAGCCAATGGTGGCGAGCGTCTGGGTGAGCCAGTTGGCATTGCCAGCGACATCGGGCCCCATCTGGCGGGCAATGAAGCCCAGAACCAGACCGACGACCATGGCTACCAGCACCTGGAAGCCGAAGGAACGATAAAAAGGTTTGGCCGGTCGCGGCGGGCGACCAGCAGACGCAGAAATGGAAGACATTACGAACCTATCACTAGCCGATGAAATGCCCACACATTGAGCACTTGGCATCTTATTTGCGCAACAACTTACGCCTTTGGCGCGCATAGGGCTGCGCATGGGATTCCAATTGCAGTGGCATGCCAGGAATATCGTGTCAGAAGAAAAAGGTTTGTGGCAAAGGCCGTGCTGCCGCGCTCAAGCGCGATCCACCAGCGAGGTGAGTCCGGCCACCAGACCAGGGAAAACCATCGAAACCACAAATGCGATGATCAATACCCCCATGCCCGCGTCAAACCAGGCCAATGCCAAAAGCCCTGCTCCGGCGAGAAAGGTCGTCACGCCTGTGCTGCGGTGCACCAGTCTCCAGGCCGCTTCAGAAACGATGGGCCATGGCATGCGCAGGCCCGCATAGGTGTGTCGCTCAGCCTCGAACAGCACGACGCCCAGCCCCAGCATGAAGACACCAAGGCCAAAGCCGGTCAGGCGGATAACATCGAGATCGGAACCAATGCCGGCCATGAGCAGCCCAAGCTGGGTGGCAGCGATGACGGCAAGCAGCAGGGTCAAGGTCGGGTCAAGAATGTGCTGGGATTTGGCGAACTGGTTTTTTGTGAACAGACGCCCGATCAGGAAGAACAGCAGCAGTAACGCCAGTGCCAGCACAGGGGCAATCGAAAGCGCCAGCTCCCGGGGCCAGAGCCAGTCTGCACGACCGCCGGACCAGTGGGCGACATAGGTAAAATCGACAGGAACGCGGATAAGCGCTACGCCCGTCGTGGCAAGCATGACGGCAAAGAGCAGCAGATGAAAGCGCGTTACGAGACTGGCCATGGGGAATAAATAGGCTTGGCTTGCGGCAATGCCAGAGGTCACCTGGTGAGGCCAGGTATGCAAAGAAAAGGGCCGGTTTCCCGGCCCCTTCCAAAAATCGATAGTCTTCCGCTTAGCGCTTGGAGAACTGGAAGGACTTGCGGGCCTTGGCCTTGCCGTACTTCTTGCGTTCGACGACGCGGCTGTCGCGGGTGAGGAAACCACCCTTCTTGAGCACGGGACGCAAGGCTGGCTCAAAGAAGTTGAGCGCCTTGGAAATGCCGTGACGAACAGCGCCGGCCTGGCCGGACAGACCACCACCGGCGACAGTGACGACAACGTCGTACTGGTCGGTGCGTTCGGTCGCCACGATCGGCTGCTTGACGATCAGCTGCAACACTGGACGTGCGAAGTAGGTAGAAAACTCACGGCCATTGACGGTGACGCTGCCCTTGCCTGGCTTGATCCAGACGCGTGCGACGGCGTTCTTGCGCTTGCCGGTTGCGTAGGCACGGCCCTGGGCGTCGAGCTTCTGAACGTGCACCGGAGCGGTGTTGACGGCAGGAGCGACAGCGGTGGTGCCGAGGTCTTCGAGGGAGTTGATGGTTTCGGCCATATTACTTCACCCGCGCATTCTTGGAGTTCATCGCAGCAACATCCAGCTTGGCCGGATTCTGAGCTTCGTGGGGATGCTCGGCGCCGGTGTAGACGCGGAGATTCTTGAGCTGAGCACGGGTCAGCGGACCGCCCGGCATCATGCGGCGAACCGCGTTCTCAAGTACGCGCTCTGGAAAACGACCTTCGAGAATCTCGCGGGCCGTACGGTCCTTGATGCCGCCGGGGTGGCCGGTGTGCCAGTAGAACTTGTGCTGGTCCAGCTTGCGGCCGGTCAGCTTCACCTTGTCGGCATTGATGACAACAATGTTGTCGCCCATGTCCATGTGAGGGGTGAAAGTTGGCTTGTGCTTGCCGCGCAGACGCGAGGCAATGATCGAAGCAACGCGACCCACGACGAGGCCTTCGGCATCGATCAGGATCCACTTCTTGTCGATCTCGCTCGGTTTTGCCGAGTAAGTGCTCATGCTTGAATTCCCTAAATTCCTGGGGTGACAGGCTCCTCCAGACAGGAAAAGCGTCACGTTCGGTGGTCCGTGTATGAGGGATTCCGCCTCTCGTCAATAGCCTAGATTTTATCCAATAAAATCAACGCACTACGATAACGGTATTATATTACCACACATCCGGTGCACGTTATGGCGCGCTGCGGGCAGCACGGCGCATGTCGGCGATATAGGCAATGGTGACGCCCGCCAGCATGAAGGCCAGGGCCTGATGGCCCACGGCCAGCGAGGTAGGTACATGCATCAGCAGCGTGCCGATCCCCAGGACGACTTGCAGCAGGACGAGCAGGCCCAGCCGCGGCAACCAGCCATGTACGCCAGCAAACCCACCAGCGCTGCGCTGCTGGAATACCATCACGGCCAAATAGGCGACGATGACATAGGCAATCGTGCGATGGATGAACTGCACCGTCATGGCGTTTTCAAAGAGGTTTTTCCAGCCCGGCTGCATGACCGCCAGACCATTGGGGACCAGGGCACCATCCATCAGTGGCCAGGTATTATACCCCATGCCGGCATCAAGACCGGCCACAAAGGCCCCTGCCCCGATCTGCACGATGAGCAGCCCGAGCAGCACCACGGCCCATCCCATATTGCGGGTTGGGTCGGCGCCGGGAACGCGGCCGGGCTCAAGCGAACGCGGCACGTAAACCAGCGCGATGAACAATAGCGAGGCTGCCGTCAGGTGAGCGGCCAGTCGGTATTGCGACACGGAGGTAAGTTCACTGAGCCCAGACGAAACCATCCACCAGCCCAGAAGCCCTTGAAAGCCACCGAGCACGAACAGACCGAACAAGGGCCATGCCAGTTGTGGCGTGAAGCGCTTTTGCGCCAGGAACACGACAAAAGGCACCAGGAACGCAACGCCCAGCAGGCGGCCAAGCAGCCGGTGGACGAACTCCCAGAAGAAGATGACCTTGAAATCCGCCACGCTCATCCAGCTATTGTTCACCTGGTACTGCGGGATCTGCTTGTAGGCGTCGAACTCGGCCTGCCACTGGGCATCGTTCAGCGGCGGGATGATCCCGGAGATGGGTTTCCAGCTGGTGATGGACAGTCCCGACTCGGTCAGCCGCGTGATGCCGCCCACCACCACCATCAGCAGCACCAGAGCCGCCATGGCATAGAGCCAGATGCGCACAGGCCGCAGCCGGTCGCTGGCGTAATTGATCTGGCTAAGTGCGGCATTGTGAACGCTGGTCACTGCATTTTCCCGGTGTCGATGAACCCCGCAGAGTGGTATGCCCGGGCAACTTCTCCTGCAATAGGCGCGATGCCGCACATGACCCAGCGTAACCGCAAGTTGATCGGTGTTTTTCTTATCCTGGGATCGATCATTGCCTGGCTGTCGATCTTTACGTCGGTCTATCTGGCGTTTCCGCCGGATCTGCCGATCTGGATCCTGATGCCCTATTTCATGGTTGCAGGCATGGGCTGGCTCTATCCCGCCATGGCCATCATCCGCTGGATGGCCAAGCCAAACGCGTGATCAGCCAGTCAATCGCCCCAGCACCGAGAATATCGCGCCTGTAGCAAAAACATCGACATAGCGGCGGGATTGAAAGTAGCCGTTGAGCGACACGCGCGGCAGTGACACCGGATCCTTGGCGTGGCGCCGATAGAGACCGCCCGGGCGTGTCGTGACCGCAGAAGCAAAGCCCAGCTCCCGGGCGAGTTCGAATTCGCGGGGCCCGGCGGAGAGCGGGCCACCCAGTGGGTAGGAAAAATGGGCCGGGCGCTGACCGAACTGGGCCAGCAGGATATCGGCGGATCGGCTCATTTCGTCGCGGGCCTGATCAAGGGGCAACTTCGCGAGTTCATAGTGGTGGACGGTGTGCGCGCCGATGGTGCACAGCGGCTCACTGGCGAAATGGCGCAGTTCAGGCCAGTCCATGATCAGTTCACGGCACTGCCCGTGCAGGTCATGGCCGTAGGCCCTGGCAAAGTTGCGAACCAGTTCTACCCGCTTGTCCTCGGGCATTTTTCGCATCTGCCAATATAGCGTATCGAAGACTTCCTGCTTCTGCCGCCGGGTTCGGGTATCGACGTAGTCAGTTTCATTGCCCACCGTGAGCGCGATCGCCTGCTGGCGGGCAATGATGTCCTCGATGGCCTGCCACCACAGCTCGCCCACGCCATCGACCAGTGCGGTCGGAACATAGAGGGTAAAGGGTGCCTCCTGACGGCGCAGAACAGGCAACGCGTGCTGGAGGTTGTCCTTGTAGGCATCGTCAAACGTCAGCACGACAAAGGCACGCCCCTTGCCCCGGGCAGCGAGGCGTTCCAGCGCCTCATCGAGGCTGACGATGTCAATGTCGAGATCGCGCAACCGCTCGATGACATAGTCGAGAAAGGCGGGCTGAACCTGCAATATGGCATTGGGGGAAAAATCGGCGGGTGTTTCAGGCAGCACGCGATGCAAGGTGAAAATCACGCCACGGGACTGCGACAGCATGCGCAACAGCCCGGGCAGACGCGACAGCCAGATCAGCTCGAACATCGCACGGATAATTGCGTATTTCGCCGACATGATAGGTTCCGATCAGGCAGCGGCGCGCGCGGGTCCGTGGGCAACTTCGACGGTCTTGAACCCGTCCTGCAACAACCGTCTCCGGCTATCGGCAACGCCCTGAATCTCGTCGCCAATATCGGCCACCAGGACCACACGGCCATCCATGTCCGCGAACATGGGCAGTGTGGAACCCTCCCCAATAGGTCCGGTAAGCAGCACCACGACTTCGTAGATGTCACCAAGGGCCTCAACCAGCGTCGCAGGCTTGGTGGAATGACGCAGCAGGGATGGTTCGCGGCCCCATGGAATTTCGGCAAAGCTGTTGTCGGCAGATTTATGGACCACGCCGCCAAAGCTGGACATGTCGTGGCTGAGGTCTGACAGACCGGCTTCTTCACTGACACGCGCGCTACCGGCATCCACCAGTGCAACGCTGAGCCCCCGGGCCAGCGCATCTGCGACGAGCTCTTCTGCCAGCGCCTCACATTCCTCGTGTTCGCCGTGGGCTGCCAGCATCACCAGATGGGTCCGGCCAAGCACGAAATCGGCAGTCAGCTCGGATATGCTGACCATGTCGGGGATCGCATCGTCCGATGGCGTGGCCAGATCGCCGGACGCTTCGGCTGCACTGGCAAGCACCGGTTCAACCCATGACTGGCCAGGGGCCGTAGCAGTAAAATCGGTATCGTCGGACATTGCCTGCAGAAGTCGGCTATCGGCAGAATCCTGGTCGCGCACCTGCCCGGAACGCGACACTTCCAGATCGTCCCAAGCCGGTTCGACAAATTGGGGGCTGGTAACCGTCGCGTCGGTGTCGACGACCTCGGCTTCTGCGACCGCGGCCTCTGCTACCGCCTGGTCCTCATTGAGCGCGGGCTCTGGACGGACGGCATCAGCGTCTGCCTCCATCTCATATCGCTGGTCCGGCTCGAGTTCAGCCTCGGAGAACGGCACCGCGTCGAGTTCGTCCTGTGGCCGCTCGGGAACCTGGCTCGCGATGATGGCACGGCCGGACATGAGTTCGGCAAAGACAATCAGTCCAAGCTGGGCCAGGACGACCACAATGCCGACAGCCATCAGGATGAGCTGAACCTTTGGCGACGCGGGGGTGACGGAGGGCGCCGCGACGCTGACGACACGAACGTCGGGCAAGGCGGAGCTGGTCTCGGTGCGCGAGAATGCCTCATTATAGCGCTGCAGATAGCCTTCAAGCAGGTCCCGCTGCGCCTTGGCCTCCCGTTGCAGGCCATCCAGGGTCACGGTGTCCTGGGTTGCCGTTGACGCGGAGACTTTCGCGCTGGACAGATCGGCCTTCAGCGAGGCTTCCAGCCCGGCTTCGATCTGGGCTTCGGCTTCGAGAGCATCGGCAACGCGGCGCCCCTCGGCCGCTATCTGGTTATCCAGTTCGGCGATCTGGGCGGCCAGCGCCCGAATGACCGGATGGCTGGGCAGAAGCGTTGCGGAACGCTGCGCCATCTCGCCCTGCAATCCTGCCTTTTGCTCACTCAAACGCTGAATGACGACCGAATCGCGGACATCGGCCACGCCCTCGATCGACTGTCCGCGGTCAAGCATGCCCCGGATCATGTCGGCTCTGGTGACAGCGGTATTCTTGCGTTCCTGCGCAGCGCTGATCTGGGTGGATATGGTGGAAAGCTGCTGGTCGAGCAGGCTGGTGTTGTTGCTGCCCGTGAACAGATCATTGTTGACCTTGAAATCGGCAACCGCTGTTTCCGCATCCTTGACCACAACGCGGAGACGCTCGATTTCGTCTCGCAACCAACCTGAGGCTTCGGCGGTATCGGAAAGTGAAAGCTGCGCACGCCGGGCAACATGGGCGTTGGCGACGGCGTTGGCGATATCGGCAGCTCGCTGGGGATCGGTGGATCGCACCAGAACCGAGATCAGGCGAGAATCGCGCTCCTGAACCACCGTCAGCCGGTCATTGAGATTGTTGAGTACCGTTTCGTCGATGCTGACGGGTGTCGATTTCCGACCCAGCAACTGACCGACGACGGCCAGTGGCGAAAAGCTACCCCCACCCATGCCGTTGAACTCAGGCACTGACCGCAGATCGAGCTGATCGATAACCTTGAGCAGCGTGTCGCGCGACTTGATCAGCTCGATCTGGCTGGAAACGACACCAGCCTCGCCCCCCGTCAGCGTCGGCACCTGCTCATTGGCGGCGCGGGAATACACGTTGCTGCGCGCCTCAACAAGAATGGAGGCGGAGGACTCATAGAGCCTTGGCATGAACATGAGCGCAGCAAATGTAACCGCCAGCAGAACCAGAGTGACCAGCACGATGCGCGGCAGACGCCGCACCACAGCGCCAAGCACCGCAGCAACGTCGATCCGCGCGTCGCGTACGGCTGACGACTCATAGGTCATTGCTATTCCTCGCTCTATACCCCGACTTATTGCCATCTCGTGGTAAGCATTTGGTTAAACCGACACCGGGTCAAAACCCCACGCGTCAGCCGAAGGGGTTTATTAACCATGCAGAGGCGACACTGAAGCAACGTTCAAACCCGCGGGATCATGATGCGCTGGTTACCTTTGCTTGCCCTTGCCCTGATGCTGCCACTTGCGGCCTGCGCGACCACGCGCCCGGCAGCCTATCTGGTGGAAACCAAAGGCCCCTATCAACTCGACACCGGAGACTCGGTCCGTGTGACCGTTTATGGCGACGCGGAGCTGACCGACACCTATCGGGTCGACGACAGCGGTGCAGTAGCGTTCCCTCTGGTCGGTCCGGTGATTGTGCGTGGAGCCACCACCAAGATGGCAGCCAGCCGCATCGCTGCCGCCCTGGCAAATGGATATATGCGTAACCCCGACGTTGCCGTCGAGGTGGCCGAGTATCGACCGTTCTTTATTCAGGGCGAGGTCGGCAGGGCCGGTCAGTTTCCCTATGTCTTCGGCATGACGGTTCGCGCGGCCATCAGCACTGCCGGAGGGTTCACCGATATAGCCAACCGGCAGAGCGCAGTGGTCTACCGGCGTCAGGGCGACCAGATGGTCAAGGGCAGCGTCAACCTGGATTTCCCGATCTTTCCGGGCGATACAATCGTGGTGCAGGAACGCTGGTTCTGACGGAGAACGCCGTGACCGGACGCAAATTGCGCATCCTGCAGGTTATGCGCGCGCCGGTGGGCGGCCTGTTTCGCCACGTCGCGGATTTGACCCGGGCCCTCAGCGCCAACGGCCACGAGGTGGGCCTGGTGGTCGACAGCCTCGCCAACGACGCCCAGACCGAAACGCGACTGGCGCAATTGCTGCCATATGCCAGCCTGGGCATTCACCGGTTCGGCATGCCGCGCGTGCTGGGCGGCGGCGACCTCGTGACCCCCCTGGCAGTCCACAGGCTGCAGCGTGCGCTCAACATCGACATCCTGCATGGCCATGGCGGCAAAGGCGGCTTTTATGCCAGGCTGGCCCGGCTGGGCAGCAGCAAGCCAATCGCAGTCTATACGCCACATGGCGGCGTACTGCATTTCTCGCGAGCCTCCCTGTCTGGCCGGATATTTCACATGCTTGAGCGCGCCTTGATGGGACAAACCGGCGCGATCGTGTTTGAGAGCGCCTACGCGCAGCAAACATATGCTGCAGTGATCGGTCCCCCCACCTGCCCTGCGGTGGTTATCCATAACGGTCTCGCGCCCGACGAGTTCGTCGCGGTTACAGCCAATGTGGATGCTGCGGATTTCATTTTCATTGGCGAACTGCGCGACCTCAAGGGTGTCCACGTCCTGATCGAAGCGCTTGCGGGCCTGAGGCGCGCCGATGGTCGGCCGGTCAGGCTGGTGATGGCAGGAGACGGCGGCAGTCGCGACGCCCTGGTTGCGCAGATCGCCGGTCTGGGGCTGACCGATCATGTCAGCCTGATCGGGGCACAGCCAGCGCGCCCCAGCCTCGCCCGCGGACGAATTGCTGTTGTGCCATCCTTTGCTGAATCATTGCCCTATGTCGTGCTCGAGGCCGCAGCGGCACAATTGCCGGTGATCGCTACGCGGGTCGGCGGCATGCCGGAAATATTCGGCCCGACGGCGGCAAGCCTGGTACCCGCCAATGATGTTCAGGCTCTGCGAACGGCCATGCAGGCCGCGCTGGACGATCCGGCGGCAGCGCAGGCGGCAATGAAGATCAGAGCCGACTACGTCGCCCAGCATTTCTCGCTGGAGCGCATGACCGGCGACATCGAGGCGCTCTACAAACGGCTGCTTGCGCACGCATAAGCGTGCAGCTTCACCGAACCTAAACGCCTTTTGTGGACAATGCCGCCAGAGTTTCAGACTGGTAGCTTTCCCATGTTCCGTGTTGACCCCAAACAGGCATTGCTTGACCACGCCGCCAAACAGACCGCCGCCGGCGAATCTGATCGCCAGCTGTCCCCGCAGGCCCAGGCCATAATCGACAGGCCGGTGGATCCCACGATCTCGGGTGCCGTTGTCGTCGGCGTCGCCCAGGTCGTTGAGGCGCTGCTGCTGGCCGGCCTCGGCTATGGCATATATGCCCTCTATGTCGACATCGGACAGCCGGCCTTCTACGCACCGGTGGTCCTGGCAGCCAGCCTGCTGGCCAATGTCCTGTTCAATGCGGCAAGGACCCATCGCATCACCGCCTATCGGACGATCTTCAGCCAGACCAGCCGCGTTCTCGCAGGCTGGACACTGGTCATGGTGTTGCTGGCCGTCGGAATCTTCTTCTTCAAGGCGAGTGATTTTTTCTCGCGGGTATGGCTTGCCAGCTGGTTCGTCGGAGGCGCGGTTTTGCTGGTGGCCTATCGCCTGTCCCTGCGCGCCCTGGTGATGCACTGGACCCGGCAGGGCCGGCTGCGCCGCCGCACCGTCATCGTGGGGGGTGGCACGGACGCCGAGACCCTGATCGAGCAAATTCGCACCAGCGCCAGCAATGACATCGCCCTGCTCGGGCTGTTTGACGACCGCATCGATGTCCGCTCGCCCGACAGCGTGGCCGGCGTACCCAAACTGGGCAAGGTCGTTGATCTGCTCGAATTTGCGCGCCGCACGCCGGTGGATCTGGTCATTGTGTCAATGCCGCTATCGGCGGAAAAGCGCGTGCTCGACATGCTGACCCAGCTCTGGGTCCTGCCCGTCGACATCCGCCTGTCAGCGCATATGAGCAAGCTCAAGTTCACGCACAAGGCCTATTCCTACGTCGGCGATATCGCTGTGTTCGATATGGCTGACCGGCCGATTTCAGAGTGGAATCGGGTGTTCAAATGGCTGTTCGACAAGGTGGTGGCTCTCAGCGCGCTCGTGCTGCTGAGCCCGGTCATGCTGATCACCGCGATTGCCATCAAGCTGGAAACCAAGGGCCCGGTATTTTTTCGGCAGAAGCGGCACGGGTTCAATAACGAGCTCATCAGCATCTACAAGTTCCGCTCCATGCGAACCGACATGACAGACGACAGCGCAGCCAGGCTGGTCACCAAGGGAGATCCGCGCGTCACCCGGGTGGGTAAATTCATTCGCAAGACCTCGATCGACGAGCTGCCGCAACTGTTCAACGTGCTGAAGGGCGATTTGTCGATTGTCGGCCCCCGCCCCCATGCCTTGCAGGCCAAGGCCGACAACAAGTTGTACTACGAGGCCGTCGAAGGCTATTTCGCCCGTCATCGCGTGAAGCCCGGGATTACCGGCTGGGCGCAGGTCAATGGCTGGCGTGGCGAAACCGACACGATCGACAAGATCATGCAGAGGGTCAATCACGACCTCTACTATATCGAGCACTGGTCGATCCTGTTTGACCTCTACATCGTGCTGATGACCCCGGTTTCCTTGGTTACCAAGACCGAGAGCGCATATTGAGCACCGCAGCTACCAGCCCAGCCGGCCTGGTCAGCGGATCGCCCGATCTGGCGCTCGCCGTCGTCAGGGCCCGCGCCAGGCGGCTGCTTGATGGGCTGGTCATGGCGTGGATATTCTGCGGCTCGCTGGTGCTGGTCGAGCCCTCCCCCTATGAGGTGATGTTTGCCCTGGTGCTGCCCGTCGCCTTTGTCGCCGGGATGAGCATATACCGTTCGAGCCTGGGCCTGCTTGGGTTGCTGATTGCCTTCACGCCCTTCGCGCTCATCGCCTGCTTTCAGGTACGCCACCATGAAATCCCCGAATCGATAGTCTTCACGGCCGTCACGATCTTTCTGCTGCTTACTTCCTACTTTCTGGCCAACTATGTCGCCGAGGCCACCGAGCAGCGGATCAGGCTGATCATGAAGGCCTACACTGTCGCAGCGGTGATCTGCGCGCTCATCGGCACGCTGGCCTATCTCGGACTGATGCCGGGGGCAGATCTGTTCGTGCGCTATGGACGGGCCAAGGCGACCTTCAAGGACCCCAATGTCTATGGGCCGTTCCTGATCCTGCCGGCGATGTTTGCATTGCAGCGGGTATTGCTGGGGCATGGGCGCAGCCAGCTCTGGGCCGGGATAGTCTACATGATCCTGTTCGTGGGCGTGTTCGCCAGCTTCTCACGTGCCGCCTGGGGCCATTTCGCCCTGTCCTCGATCATCGTCCTGCTGCTGTGCTTCATGCTCGAGGCGACGGCGCGCGACAAGGTTCGCATCATGATCATGTCGCTGCTGGGCGCGGGCATGCTTGTCGTGGCGCTGGGTGGCCTGCTCAGCATACCCTCGGTCTCAAAGCTGTTCGAGGTGCGCGCAGCCGGTCAAAACTACGACTCCGGCGACACCGGTCGCTTCGGTCGCCAGGGCTATGCGTTTGAACTGGCACTGAGCAACCCGCTGGGCCTGGGGCCGGAGGAGTTTTCACAACTGCGGATCGTGGAAGCACCGCACAATGTCTATGTGACCGTGTTTCATGCCTATGGCTGGGGCGGTGGGGCGGTCTACTACCTGTTGGTGATCCTTACCCTGTGGCGCGGGACCGCCGCGCTGACGCGTCCCTCACCCTACCGGCTGATAATGATTCCCCTGATGGCCACCTATACGATGCTGGTTGGAGAATCCGCGATCATCGACTCCGACCATTGGCGACACTACTACCTGCTGGTCGGCCTGATCTGGGGCGTGGCCAGCGCCATCAACAACGATGGCCGCGGCGCCATCGACCGGCGGCGCATGCTGATCTAGCCCGGCCAGATCGGGCCACGCAGATAGCGTTCCGCCAAAGCCGCCGTGCCGTCGGCAAAGCCAGGCATATGCAGCTGCGCCAGCTCAGTTTCAGCATGCGAACCGATCCAGGCCAGCAGTGCCATGCGGCGCAGCATCACCATAGAATCGATGGACGCAATATCTTGTGCGTCGAGCGGCCGCACGGCCTGATAACGTTCCAGCCATGCCGATTTGAGCGCTGGAATGGCCGGATTGGTTTCATGAAACGAGATGGCGGCGGCAAAGTCATAGGTGAACCAGCAGAAGCCACAATCGTCAAAATCGATAAGGGCCAGGTGATCGCCATCGACCAGCAGATTGCCCAGCCGCATATCGGCATGGATCAAGCCATAGCGCTCTGCACCCAGGCCATATTCAGCCAGCCGCATCCATAGCGTGGCATCCAGATGATCGAGAACACGACGGTTCTGGGCCGTGACACCGGGAGCAACGCGCCAATCGCCCCAGGGACCATCAACATCCAGAATGGTGCCGGCTTGCCAACTCTGGCGTTCAAAGCCAGCCGGACGCCTCCAGCCAACGGCATGCCGATGCAATGTTGCCGCATAGGTACCCACCGTCCCGAACAGCTCGGCAAGATTGCTTTGCGGCGTTGGCTCGCGCCCTGGAATATAGCGGAACAGCACGGCCAATCGATGCGTGCCGTCGCGCAGGCGGAAACCCTGCAGCATCTTGCCGTCACTACCGGCAACAGGTTCGGGGACCGGCAAGTCCGTATCGGCCTGCAGCGCCGTCAGCCAAGCGAGTTCACTTTCGATGGATACAACTGACTGGTAGCCCTGCCGATGCACGCGCAGCATGAAGCATCGATCATCGAGGGTATCGATGCGAAACGTCTGATTTTCGGAGTGATTGACCAGTTGTGCCTTGGCCCCGGCCAGGCCCGGCCACAGGAGCAATGCAGGCTCAATGTCCAGGGATGTCAGTTTCATCGGGCGATCTCCGACGGACAGGCCATGGCGATGACGCTTGGAATGGTGCCCTATCGGCAAAACAAGGTGTGATGGTCGGAGCGGCGGGATTCGAACCCACGACCCTTTGTCCCCCAGACAAATGCGCTACCAGGCTGCGCTACGCCCCGACTGCGCGGAGACATAGAGAAGGCAGGGTTTTGAGGCAAGCCCGAATTTCCTACTTCACATGAACAAAGTGCGATTTTCGCAACCGCGAGGGACTTGGCAGGACCGCAGGGCGCATAGTTGTGCCGGTTTCTTTGCCAGACGCCGTCTCGATCATGAGTTGCCGCGCACCTTAAAATTCAGGTGGATGACCCACCTGGCTCCAGCCTTGGGGCAGCCGGACTCGGCACGCGTTGCCGGGCAATTCGGCAAAGCCAGCAAGCCGCTGCGCCCTGGACACAAGAATATAATATTCCGCATATAATTGACAGGTGGAATAATTGATCCTAGCATTTCGGGTGAAAAATGCATGAGGTTACCATGGCAAAAAGCATTCTGATGGCCGAGCTGGGGCAGCTCGTCTCGGAGGCCCGCAACCCCGCAACGCTGCATATCGACCTCATGTCGACGACAGAAATTCTGGCGGCGATGAATACCGAGGATGCCAAGGTTGCCGACGCCGTCAAGCAGCAGATACCCCAGATCGCAGCGGCAGTGGATAGTATCGTGGCGGCCTTCAAGGCTGGGGCGCGGCTGATCTATATGGGCGCCGGCACCAGCGGCCGGCTGGGCGTTCTTGATGCCTCGGAGTGCCCACCGACCTTCGGTGTGCCAGAAGGCATGGTCATCGGCCTGATCGCGGGTGGCGACCGCGCCTTGCGATATCCCATTGAAGGCGCCGAGGATGATCGTGACGAGGGCCGGCGCGATCTCGAAAAGATCGGTCTCACCGCCCTGGACGTCGTGGTTGGCATCGCCGTGAGCGGTCGCACCCCCTATGTCATCGGCGCGCTCGATCACGCCAAGGCAATCGGCGCGACGACCGTCGCACTGTCATGCAATCCGGATTCGGTGATCGCCGGCATGGCCGATATAGCCATATCGCCGGTTGTCGGGCCCGAGGCGCTCACCGGTTCGACCCGCCTCAAGTCAGGCACTGCCCAGAAGCTGGTGCTGAACATGCTGACCACCGCCAGCATGGTGCGTATCGGCAAATCTTATGAAAATCTCATGGTGGACCTGTCGGTCAGCAACGAAAAGCTTGCGGCCCGCGCCACCAATATTCTGGTTGAAGTTGCCGGCTGCAGCGTGGAGGACGCCGAACGCTATCTGGAGCAGGCCGGCAATAATGTGAAGCTGGCCATTCTGATGGCGCTGACGGGGCTGGATGCAAGCGGCGGCGAAGCCGCTCTGGCGCAGGCGGACGGCTTTTTGCGCCGCGCTGCCGCCGAACATGGCTCAGGGCGGGCGGCAGTGCGCTAAGCCATGGACCTGCTCGTCAATCTCTACAGCAAAAAACTCGATGCGCTGGCGTCGCGTGTTGCGAACCTGGAAGCGGGTATTCGTGTTGCCCTGCCGCCCGAGCAGCACATCATCACGCAATGGGTGCGCACCCATTTCAGCGAGTATTGGGTCAGCGAAGTCACCGCCGCCATGGCGCATCAGCCGCCTGGTTGCCTGATCGCGGTGGCGGACGGACAACTGGTCGGCTTTGCCTGTTACGATGCAACGGCGCGTGGCTTTTTTGGCCCCACCGGCGTCTCGCCTGACCAGCGTGGCAAGGGCATCGGGCTGGCCCTGTTCTATCACACGCTGGTGGCCATGAAGGCCCATGGCTACGCCTATGCCGTGGTCGGTTCGGCCGGCCCCATTGATTTTTATGTCAATGCCGCAGGCGCCATGCCCATCCCGTCGGAGCAGGAAGACATTTACCAGGGCCTGCTGCGCCTGACGCCCAAGACGAAAGAGAACAATTGATGGCTGCCACTTCCCCGCTGGCCCTGTTTGTCGGCATGCCGGGACTGACCCTGTCGGCTGACGAGATCGCGTTCTTCCGCGAGACCAATCCGCTGGGGCTGTTTCTGTTCAAGCGGAACCTCGATACGCCCGACCAGATCAAGAAAATGGTCGAGCAGTTCCGGGAGGCCGTGGGCCGGGCAGACGCGCCGGTCTATATCGACCAGGAGGGCGGTCGGGTCCAGCGGCTCGACAATGGCAACTGGCCGCTCTTTCGCAGCCTTGGCAGCTTTGGCGCACTGGCCAGGAAGGATTTCGAACTCGGCAAGCACGCCCTTCGGCTGTCGAGCCTGGCCATGGGCAGCATGATGAGCGAAATGGGGCTGGGCAGTGGGACGACGCCAGTAGTCGACCTGGTGCGCAAAGGCACCCATGACGTGATCGGGCAGCGCGCCTTTGGCGATGATCCCGATTTCGTGGCCGCGCTCGGCCGGGTGGTGATCGACGCCATGCTCGAGGTCGGGTCGATGCCGATCATGAAACACATCCCGGGCTATGGCCGGGTAACTGTCGACCCCCATTTCGACTGCCCGGTTGTCGATGCCAGCGTCGATGATTTGATGAGCACCGACTTTCGACCATTCATGGCGCTCAAGGACAGCCCCTGGGCCATGGTTGCGCATCTGGTGTTCACCCAGATCGACGCAGCCCTTCCCGCCTCGGTGTCCCCGGTGGTGCACGACCTCATCCGCAACCGGCTGGGCTATGATGGCGTGCTGATCACGGACTGCCTGACCATGAATGCCCTCAAAGGGACCTGGCCGGAGCGGGTGACCGCCGCGCTCGAGGCTGGCTACGACATTGCGCTGCACAGCCAGGGAGACCTGGCGGCCAGCATGGCTGCTGCAAAGGCCGCTCGCCCGCTCAGCGTTCAGAGCCTTGCCCGCGTCGCTGCGGCACAGGAACGGCTCGGCACGGCGCGGGTCGATGTTCTCGCCCTCCACACGCAGGTCGAGCAGATTTTCAGGGAAAATGGCCTGGGCTAGCGCCCGGACCACCATCAAAGGGAGAATATCGAGATGATGAGAACGATACTGTTTGCCGCGGTGTCTACAGCCGCCCTGGCCGTTGCAGCGCCGGCTTTTGCGCAGGACGGCGGCAATGTGCTGACCATCAGTTCAGAACAGACCACCACCTGGGTGCGCAATTTCAACCCCTTCGGCCAGACGTCGGCCCGCTACACGACCCTCGACTTCATCTATGAGCCGCTGGTGGTGTTCAATCGCCTCAAGGGCAATGAGCCCACCTTCCGTCTGGCAGAGAGCTATGAGCTGGCCGACGATCTCAAATCGATCACCTTCACCTTGCGTGAGGGGCTCAAATGGTCGGATGGCGAGGCGCTGACGGCGGATGACGTCATCTTCACCTATGGCTACATCAAGCAGTTCCCGGCCCTGGACTTCATCTCGGTTTCGGCGCAGCTGGAATCGGTTGAAAAGATTGATGATCGCACCGTGCGGTTCAACCTGATCGAACCCAATTCGCTCATCGCCAACACTATCGTCGGCATGCCGATCGTTCCGGAGCATGTCTGGGCCGACATCGCCGACCCGGTGACCTTTGCCAACGAGAATCCGGTCGGTTCGGGCCCGATGACCGAGATCGCCCGCTTCACCCCCCAGGTCTACGAGCAGTGCCGGAACCCCCATTACTGGGACGCCGACAATCTGGCTGTGGACTGCATGCGCATGCCGCAGCTGGCCGACAATCCGCAGGTTCTGGCAGCGCTTGCGGACGGCAAGCTCGACTGGGCGACGAGCTTTATTCCCGACATTGACAATACCTTTGTCGCCAAGGACCCGGAGCATCACAGATACTGGTTCACGCCCTCCAGCCTGGTCTCGTTCCAGCTCAGCCTGGTGACGCCGGATGAAAACAACCGGAAAGCCTTCAACGACGTGAACTTCCGGCGCGCCCTCAGCATGCTGATCGACCGCCAGACCGTGGTCGACATCGCTGGCTATGGCTATCCGCTGGTGAACGAAGACCCCTCGGGCCTTGGTGCGCTCTACGCCTCGTTCGCCAATCCGGAAGTCGAGACGCAGTTTGGCCAATATGGCAAGTTCGATGCCGACGCCGCCATCGCCCTGCTCGATGAGAGCGGTTATGTCGACGCCGATGGCGATGGCTTCCGCGACAACCCCGATGGCACGCCGATCGCCATCGACGTCATGGTGCCCAATGGCTGGACCGACTGGATCGACGCGGTGCAGATCGCGACCGAGAGCATGGCGGAGGCCGGCATCAATGTGAAGATGAGCACGCCGGAAGCGGCTGTGTGGACATCCTCGCTGATCTCGGGAGATTTTTCGATGACGCTCAATGCGCTTGCGTCGGCGGCGAACCCCTATTTCCCCTACATCCGCTCGTTCAATCCGGACGATTTTGGCAAGAGCCGTTTCACCGCTCCGCATTGGGAAAATGCCGAGGTGATGGATCTGCTCGGGCGCTACACCCAGAGCAAGGATCCGGCTGAGCAGAAGTCCATCATGGATCAGGTTCAGTTGATCGTGGCCGAGGCCCTGCCGATCATCCCGGTCTATAACAGCCCGTCGTTCTACGAATACAACACCAGCCGCTTCACCGGCTGGGCCGATGCCGAGAACCCGAAATACTCGCCGGTCGTGTCCAACCCCAACCCGACACGTCTGCTCCAGCTACTCGATCTCGAACCGGTCGCCAAATAGGCCGACCCGCAACCGCGGAGGTGCGCAACGGCGCGCCTCCACTCCAAAGACAAGTATCAGGAAGGACACATCACCATGGGCTTTTTGCTAAGGCGACTGGCGTTCTACCTGGCGGCCTTCCTGGTGGCCGCGACCATCAATTTCTTCCTGCCGCGCCTGATGCCGGGCGATCCGATCGAGATCATGTTCGCCAGCGCCGGATCCCAGCTTTCGCTGGAAAATCTCAATGCGCTCAAGCTGACCTTCGGCTTCATCGATGCACCGCTGAGCGAGCAGTATCTGCGTTACCTGCAAAGCGTGTTCACCGGCGACCTTGGCCTGTCGATCAAGTATTTCCCCCTTCCCGTCACCGAATTGCTCGGCCGCGCCCTGGTGTGGACGCTTGGCCTGATGGGCATTGCCACCCTCATCAGCTTTACCCTTGGCACCTTTCTGGGCGTGGTCGCCGCCTGGCGTCGCGGCAGCCTTTTTGACTCCATCATTTCGCTGACCGCCATCTTCTGCAGTTCCGTGCCGGCCGTGGTGGTTTCGCTGATCGTGCTGTTCATCTTCGGCTATTCGCTGAGCTGGTTTCCCAATGGCTATGCCGCCGACCCGCTGATCGATCCAGCGTGGAACTGGGAGTATATCTCGAGCGTGGCCTACCACGGCACCCTGCCCCTGCTGACGCTGGTGATCGTGCTGACGGGTGGCTTTGCCGTCACCATGCGCAACAACATGATCAACCTGCTCGGCGAGGATTATATCGTGATGGGCCGCGCCAAGGGGCTGTCGGACAGTCGCGTCATGCTCTGGTACGCCGCCCGCAATGCACTGCTGCCGACGGTGTCGAGTCTGGCGATCGCGATCGGCACCATATTGGGCGGCTCGCTGGTGACCGAGGTGGTGTTCAACTATCCCGGGCTCGGCAACACGCTCTATCAGGCCATCATCGCCCGTGATTATCCGGTGATCCAGGGGCAGCTGCTGATCATGACGGCGGCCATGCTCATTTCCAATTTTGTGGTCGACCTGAGCTACGTGCTGCTCGATCCGCGCCTCAAGAAGGCCTGACCCATGAAACTGCTTGCCCAGCTTGTGCACAACAAGAAGGCCGTTGTCGGCCTTTCCATCCTGGCGCTGATTGTCCTGGTGGCAATCTTCGCGCCCCTGCTGACCGAATACAGCCCGATCAAACGCGTCGGACGCCCACACCAGGCGCCCTCTTGGGAGCACTGGCTGGGCACCACGCGGCTAGGGCATGACGTCTTTTCGCGTCTCATCCACGGCGCCCGCGTCTCCCTCGCTGTCGGCTTCGGCGCGGGGTTGATGATCACCGTGATCGGCACCGTGCTGGGCATTATCGCCGGCTACAAGGGCGGCGTTATCGACGAGATCATCAACTTCTTCACCAATATGGTGCTGGTGGTACCCAATTTGCCACTGCTGCTGGTGCTGGCCTCCTTTATCGGCCAGGCCAGCCCACCGGTGATCGCGATCATCCTTGGGCTGACATCGTGGGCCTGGGGTGTGCGCGTGACGCGGTCCGAAACGCTTTCGATGCGGCAGCGCGACTTTGTCAAAAGCGCGGAAATGCTGGGGGAGCCGAGCTGGCGCATCATGGTGTTCGAGATCTTCCCGAACCTGATTTCCATCGTCGGCATCAACTTCATCGGCAGCATCATCTTCGCGGTCATTACCGAGGCTACGCTCGAATTCCTGGGCCTGGGCGACCCCAACACCGTTTCCTGGGGCATCATGCTCTACAACGCGCAGAATTCGGCGGCCCTGTCGGTCGGCGCCTGGTGGGACCTGCTATCGCCCTGCGTCGCGCTGGCCCTGCTCGGCCTGAGCCTGGCGCTGATCAATTTCGCGATCGACGAGATCGCCAACCCGCGGCTGCGCACCGGCGGCATGCTCAGCCGCTGGACCCGCATGGTGCGCATCGGAGAGGGCAAGCTATGAGCGATCCGGTTCTTTCGATCCGCAACCTCAACATCGACTATATCGGGGCACAGAGCGATTTCCACGCGGTCAAGGATGTGAGCTTTGATATCGCGCCCGGCGAGTTCTTCGGACTGGCCGGGGAGTCGGGTTGCGGCAAGTCCACCATTGCCTTTGCAGTCAGCCGGCTGCATCGCCCCCCTGCCCTCATCCGCTCAGGCAGCCAGATTCTCGTTGCCGAGCGTGACGTGATGGCGCTTGATGACGACGAACTCCGTCGCTTCCGCTGGCGCGATGTAGCCATGGTGTTCCAGAGCGCTATGAATTCGCTCAACCCGGTGCTGACCATCGAGGCCCAGTTCTACGACGTGCTGCGGGCACATAGCCGCATCAGCCGCGCCGAGGCGCGCGCCCGGGCCAGCGAACTGCTCAAGCTCGTCGATATCTCGCCGGACCGGCTCGACGCCTATCCGCACCAGTGCTCGGGCGGCATGCGGCAGCGCATCGTCATCGCCATCTGCCTGGCGCTCAGCCCCAAGCTGCTGATCATGGATGAGCCCACGACCGCCCTGGACGTTGTCGTGCAGCGCGAAATCCTCCAGCGCATCGACGTGCTGCGCCGGCAGCTGGGCTTTTCGGTGCTGTTCATCACCCATGATCTGGGGCTGATGGTGCAGGTCAGCGACCGGATCGGCATCATGCTCAAGGGCGAACTGGTCGAGGTCAACGACGCCCAGACCATCTATCGCCACCCTCAACACGACTACACCAAGCAGCTCTGGGCCTCGATGCCCAAGCTGCACGGGCAGCAGACCGCGCGGGAAACTACGCCATGACGTCCAACCCGATCCTTGCGCTCGACAATGTCTCGAAAATCTTCGGACGCGCCGACAAGCCGGTCTATGCGACCCGTTCGGTGTCCTTCGCGCTCCACCCCGGACGCACCCTGGCACTGGTGGGCGAATCCGGCTCCGGCAAGACCACGGCGGCGCGGCTGATCATGCGCGAATATCACCCTGACGCCGGTACGCTGATGTTCCGAGGCACGCCGTTGGGCAAGGGCGATGCCAAGGCCATCCGGGCCTACCGCGCCTCGGTGCAGATGATCTTTCAGGATCCCTTCGCCTCGCTCAATCCTGCCCATACCATCCGCTACCACCTCGAGCGCCCGCTGCGGCTGCACCGGCGCGCACTGGGCAAGGCCGAGCGTCAGGCCGCCATTGAGGAACTGCTCAGCCGGGTCAAGCTCGACCCGGCGCTGATCATCGACAAATACCCACACGAACTCTCTGGCGGGCAGCGCCAGCGCATCAGCATCGCGCGGGCCTTGGCGGTCAATCCCCAGGTCATCGTGGCCGACGAGCCCACCTCGATGCTCGACGTTTCGGTGCGGTTGGGCATCCTCAATTTGCTCAACGCCATGAAAGCCGAGCTCGACCTGGCACTGCTCTACATCACCCACGACATCGCGACGGCACGGTATGTCGCCGAGGACATCATGGTGATGTATGCCGGCCAGATCGTTGAGTGGGGCGCGGTCGAGAGCGTGCTGGGCGACCCGCAGCACCCCTATACGCGGCTCTTGCTTTCGGCGGTGCCCGACCCCGACCGACGCCTCGACGATTCACGGTTCAGCGATGAACTCGACCGCATCGAGATCATCCGGCGCCAGTCGGCCCTGCCGCAGCCCGAGGTGCGGCAGCTGGCGGAAAATCACTTCATCCGGCCGATGCCTGACTGACATCGGCAGCGCGGTGATCGCTGGCGCACAAGGCTCAGGCGGCCGCACCTTGTGGGGGCGGCCTGCTGTCGAGCTATGGCGGACAGCTCCATCCTTACAGCAGGCTCTTGGACAAAAAGCTGCGCGTACGGCCGGCCGGAAAATCGGGCAATGCACCGAACACGACATAACCTGCCTTCTGATAGACCAGCAGGGCCGTTGGATTGAAAGTGTCAATATAAGCGCCATGGCACCCGCGCGCCAGGGCATCTGCCTCCGCTGCCGCCAGCAGCCTGGGCGCCAGCCCCTGCCCCCGTTGATCCTGGGCAACCCACAACCACTGGACATAGAGCCAACCCCAGGCCGTATAGCCAGAAAGGCCGGCGATCAGTTGATCATCGCTGCGCGCCAGAACGGCCAGCGCCCGTCGGTTGGCCGGCCCGACATCACTCTCGTTGAATGCGGCCAGGCTGCTGCCGATGCGATCGAGGTCAGCGGCAGCGGGGCAATCGGTAACTTCGATGCGCGGACCATCCATCATCAGCTCGCCAGCACGCCGCCGGTCATCGGATAAGGCGCGCCGGTTGTCGTAGGAAAGCTGATGGGCAGGCCACGGAGCACGCGCACCGCGAGGAAGGCGAAACACTCCGCTTCAACGGCGTCGCCCCGCCAGCCGGCAGCTTCAGCGGGCACCGCCTCCACGGCAGCACGCTCTGCGAGCATTTTCATGATCGCCGGGTTATGCCGGCCGCCGCCACAGACCACCAGCTTATCTGGCCGTTCCGGCAGGAGGTCGAGCGCCTTGCCAACAGCGCCTGTTGTAAAGGCGGTAAGCGTGGCGGCACCGTCCTCGGCCCCAAGGCCATCGGCCATGCTGGCGAGGAAATCGAAACGATCCAGCGACTTTGGATAGGGCGCCGTCAGATAGGGATGCGTCAGTAACTGGGCCAGGCGCGCCTCATCGACGGTGCCACGCAGCGCCAGCGCCCCGTCGCGATCCATCTCGCCCAGTCCGAGCCCCTTGATGAAGTCATTGATCGGCGCATTGGCCGGACCGGCATCAAAGGCGATCAGCCGGTCGGCGCCATCCCACCAGGTCACATTGGCGACGCCACCCAGATTGAGCACGGCCGTGCGCCCGTCGGTCGCCCCCAGCCTGCGCAACAGCGACTGGTGATAAAGCGCAGCGAGGGGCGCGCCCTGCCCGCCGGCGCGAACGTCGGCCGATCGGAAGTCGTAGGCCACGGGAATGCCGAGCAGCTCATGCATGAGGTTGCCATTGCCCAGTTGACGGGTCGCGCCGATCCGTCCAGGCTGCGGCGCCCGGTGCAACACCGATTGGCCGTGAAAACCGACGACGCCGATGTCGCTGGCCTCTAAACCGGCCTGAGCCACAAGGTCCGCGACGGCAGATGATTGGGCACGCGTCAGTGCGTCCTCCGCGACGGCGAAAATGGCAGGCTCGGGTCCATCGAAATTCCAGCCGCGCGCCTGCTCCAGCGTTTCCTCGAGCAAGCTGCGGATAGACTGAGGATACGGCGCCAGCGTGTAGCTGCCAAAGCTCTCAATGATCTCGCCATCGGTGCGCAGCAGCGCGACGTCGATATTGCCGTCCAGCACAGTGCCGGTCATCAGCCCGACGGCCCAGATCGGTTCCATTGTATTCTCCTCAGTCGGTATTGATCGCGTCACCCACGGCGCGGCGCAGTCCGACGATGCCGCTGTCGAAATGGCGCGTGGGGTGGACGCGGTTGGTCAGCAGTGTCCAGGCATGGCCGCGCGCGAAATCGAGCCAGAGGCCGGTGCCGGTGAAGCCGGTATGGCCGATGGTCTCGCTCGAGCAGCGCTCGCCGCCTGACCAACCCTCATAGGGACGTTCCCAGCCATGGGTACGGCGAGCCGAAAGCGGCGTGCGGATCAGGTCGTCCGGGCCCGCCGATGCCAGCTTGCCCGCGGCAAAGTCGAGCAACGCATCGGCCGTGCCAAACAGGCCGGCATGACCGGCGCCCTGCAGGGCCGCGCAGTTATCGTCATGCACTTCGCCAAACAGCAGGCGGTTGCGCCAGGTGCATTGCTCTGTGGCGGCAGCATCTGCCGGCTCGGCCGACCAGGCAAAGCCGGTGCCGGGGTTCATATCGCGAATGCCGCGCCGGTCGATCCGTTCGAGTGCCAGTCCGAGCAGGATAAAATTGATATCGGAATAGACCGAGGGGCCGGCTGTCCATTCATGCTGCAACAGGAAGGCCCGCAACAGCTCAGGGTCACGGCCATAGGTGTAGAGCGGGAAGACGGCAGGAAACGGTGTCTGGTGACCCAGGCACTGGCGGAAGGTCACCCTGCGCTCCCAATTGTCGAGGTTGTACTGGCGGAAATCGGGCAATACGCTCGTTAGCGGCGCGTCCAGATCAAGCGTCCCGGCAGCGGCCAGTGCCAGAATGCGTTCGGTGGTGAACAGCACCTTGGTGAGGGAGGCCAGATCGAACCAGGTGGTTTCGCTCATGGGTCGTCGTTCAGGTGTCAGTTGCGCCGCGCCAATGGCGCGAACAGCTCGCCTGCCGTTGCGATCAACCAGTCCCAGCACGCCCCCGGGGATCCGGCCGGTTTCAACAGCATTTGTCAGAGGGGCCATGGCCCGCTCGAGCAGAGTTGTGATGGTCATGATGCATCCTCAAGGCGAACCTGATGATCGGCGCCGGCCTGGCGCCAGCGCGCTACGGGCGGCTCATAGCCGGCCTGGCGCACCAGTGATGGCACCTGTGTCATATCGACCGCGAAGTGCTGATTGCGACGTTCCACGGCCGGCACAGCCGCGATCAGGCGCCTGGTGTAGCTGTGCTGGGGATCGCTGAGGACGCCGCGGGCCTCGCCAATCTCGACAATCTGGCCGGCAAACATCACGGCGATGCGGTGGGCAATGCGTTCGACCACCGCCATGTCGTGCGAGATAAAAAGATAGGCCAGCTTGAACTCGTTCTGCAGGTCAACCAGCAGATCGAGCACACGAGCCTGTACCGACACATCGAGCGCCGATACGGCTTCGTCCAGCACCACCACGTCCGGATTGAGCATCAGCGCCCGCGCAATGCACAGGCGCTGCCGCTGGCCGCCGGAGAACTGGTGCGGATAGCGCTGCAGGGCGTCGGCGGGCAGACCCACCCGTTCGAGGAGAAACTGCATGCGCTCGCGCAGCGCAGCATCCTTGCGCTGGCCGTTGGCAATTGCAGGCTCGGCCAGCAGGGCCTCGACATTGAGGCGCGGATTGACCGAGGCAAATGGGTCCTGAAACACCATCTGGATTGGTCGCCTGGAACGGCCCGAGGCAGTCGTGACGGCACCGCGCTGGCTGGAGACCAGGCCGAGAATGGCTCGCGCCGTGGTCGACTTGCCCGAGCCGCTTTCGCCAACAATGGCCAGCGTTTCGCCCGGTTGCAGGTCGAAACTGACGCCATCGACGGCGTGGACCGCCGTCTTGGCGCGGAACGGGCCCTTGCCTACTGGAAAGCGGACGACCAGATCGTCCACCGTGACGATGGGCGCATGCCCCTGGGCCCGCTTTCCATCGGTGCGCACGGCTTGTCCGCCACTGAAATGGGGCACGGCCTTGAGCAGGTGCCGGGTATAGTCGTGCTGCGGATTGTCGAGCACGGTATCGATCTGGTTCTGCTCGACGACAACGCCCTGCTGCATGACCATGATGTTGTCGGCAATGCCGGCCACCAGCCCAATATCGTGGGTGATGAAAATCATCGCCATGCCGGTTTCGGCGCGCAGTTCGGCGAGCAACGCCATGATCTGAGCCTGCACCGTGACGTCGAGCGCAGTAGTCGGTTCATCGGCGATCAGTAGGCGGGGGCTGCTGGCCAGCGCCATGGCGATCATGATGCGCTGGCGCATGCCGCCCGACAACTGATGCGGATAATAGCCCAGGCGCGATTTGGCATCCGGGATACGGACGCGGTCCAGCACGTCGAGCGCTGCCTGGCGGGCCGCAGCGCCCCGCAAACCGCGGTTGAGCCGGAAAGCCTCCTCGATCTGGGCACCAACGGTGTGCACAGGGTTGAGCGAGGTCATCGGTTCCTGAAAGATCATGCCGATGCCACTGCCGCGTATCTGGCGGATCGTCTTCTCGTCCGCCCGGGTGATATCGAGACTGGTGCTATCGCTGCGCTGGAACAGGATCGAGCCGCCGGTAATGCGGCCACCGCCGAAATCGACGAGCCGATTGACCGACAACGCCGTCACCGACTTGCCGGACCCAGACTCCCCGACAATCGCCAGGGTCTGGCCGGCCATCAGATCGAAACTGACGCCCTTGACCACCTCATTGGCCTTGGGCTCCTGACCGAAGCCGACACGCAGATCACGAACGGAAAGCAATTGTGTCATGCCGTCCTCCCCTGCGTGCGCGGATCGAGAATGTCACGCAGCGCGTCGCCCGCCAGGTTGAAACCGAGAATGCCCAGCATGATGGTCAGTGCGGGAAAGATCATCAGCCAGGGGGCTTGCTGCATCAGGTTCTTGCTTTCCGCCAGCATCAGGCCGAGCGATGGCGTTGGCGGCTGCGTACCCAACCCCAGAAATGACAGACCGGCTTCGGTCAGCAGTGCCCAGGCCAGTGCCAGTGTCACCTGAACGGCCAGTGGCGCGACCAGGTTGAGCAGCAGATGTCGGGTCAGGATATAGCGCTGGGAACTGCCAAAGGTGCGCGCGGCATCCACGAAATCGCGGCGCTTGAGCGAGAGGGCCGGCCCGCGCACGACGCGGGCAAAAATGGGCGTATAGACGATGCCGATGGCGGTGACACTGGTCAGGGTGCCCGGGCCGACAATGGCGATGATCAGCAGCGCCAGCAGAATGGCCGGAAATGCCAGCAGCACGTCCATGAAGCGCATCAGCACGCCATCCCAGAGCCCGCCGAGCCAGGCGGACAGCAGGCCGATGATCGTGCCGGCAATGGCAGCCCAGGCCACCGAGGAAAAGGCGATGAGCATGGATTGCCCGATGCCCAGCATCAGCCGGCTGGCTGTATCGCGGCCCAGCAGATCGGTGCCCATCCAATAGGTCGCGCTGGGTCCCTTGAGCCGGTCGATCATGAACTGCTTGAGGGCAGGATGCGGGGTCAGACCAAGTGCGCCCAACAGGGCAATAGCGAGATAGAGCCCGATGATGACCAGGCCGATACGACCGGACGGATGCCGCAACAGCGCGCCAAGAACCCGGATCATCAGCGGCCCCCGAGGCGGATGCGCGGATCGAGCGCGACATAGGCAAGATCAACCAGCAAGTTGACCACCAGGAAATTGAAAGCCACGAACAGCACTGTCCCTTGTACGAGCGCATAGTCACGCTGGGTGATGGCGTCGAGCACGAGGCGCCCGAGTCCCGGCAGGGCAAAAATCTGCTCCACAATCACCGCCCCGCCCAGCAGGTAGCCAAACTCCACCCCGGACAGCGTCACCACCGGGATCAGCGCATTGGGCAAGGCATGGTGCCAGATCACGCTCATGGGCGAGGTGCCCTTGGAGCGCGCGGTGCGGATATAGTCGTCGCTGAGTACGTCCAGCATCGAGGAACGCGCGATGCGGGTAACCGATGCTGCAAAGGCGAAGCCGAGCGTAATGGCGGGGAAAAACAGCTGGCCGATGCTGGCCAGCGGATCAACGAATACCGGGGTGAACGTGCCCATGGCCGGAACGACCCCAAAGAACACCGACAGCACATAGATGATCAGCACGCCGATGACGAAGCTGGGGGTGGACTGACCCAGCATGGCCAGGATGCGCACCACCAGATCGCTGGGACGCTCATTGCGGGTAGCCGCCAGGACGCCAAGCGGAACGCCGACACCCAGGGCAATGACCATGGACATCAACGCCAGTTGCAGGGTCAGCGGAAACCGCTCGAGGATGACGCTCAGCACGGGCTTGCCATAGATCGAGGAAATACCCAGATCGCCTTGAAACAGCCCGAGGAACCAGCGCAGATATTGCGACCAGATCGGTTGATCGATGCCGAAATAGGCAGCGAGCGAAGCGCGTTGGTCGGGGGTCAGAAGGCCGGCCTCGGTGCCCAGCATGGCGGTAATCGCGTCGCCGGGAATAAGCCGGATCGAGACGAAGACCAGGACGGAAACACCCAGCAGGATCAGTGGAAACGTCAACAGCCGCTGCGCCACATAGTTCATTAAAATCGGCCTCGCGGAGAGTGGGCCGGCCCTTGGGCCGACCCGGATTGGACTTACTGGACGGAGACTTTGGTCAAGCCGAACAGCGTACCGGTCGGCGAGCCTTCATAGCCCGTCACTGTCTTGAGTTGGGCCGTATAGCTATAGCCGGTCGACAGCCAGATCCATGGCGACTGTTCGGCAAGGCGCTGCTCGAACGCATGGAAGATTTCCACGCGCTTGGCCGGATCGGTCTCGGCCTGACCCTGCTTCATCAGGCTGTCCAGCTCGTCATCCGCGAAGTTCGATACCTTCTGCAGGTTGCCATCCTTGGTGAAGTAGCGGTTGTACATCGGATAGGGATCGGGACGTCCGCCATTCTGGGCAACGGCCATATCGAAATCGCCGGCCAGCCAGGCATCCACATAGACATTGAGCTCCATCATCTTGATGTCGAGCTTGACGCCGATCTCGGCAAGCTGGCTCTGCAGCACCTGCGCTTCGGAAGAGGCAACCGGCGGCTCACCATTGGCGGCGATGACTGTGGCGCTGAAGCCATCAGCGAAACCGGCATCCGCCATGAGCTGCTTGGCCTTGGCCACATCCTGCTTGTAGCAGAACAGCGTATCCGGATCCTCGGCGAAGGCCGGCATGGTCAGCGGCCCGGTCACCTTGCCTTCACCGGCAAGGGCGGAGTCGACGATTTCCTGGCGATCGACCGCACAGGAAATGGCCTGACGTACCTGGAGGTTGTCCATTGGCGCGCGCGAGGGATTAAGCTGAAGCACGTTATAGGCAAGCCCGGGCACGCGGTTGAGTTCAAGGTTGGGCTCGTTGGGGACCAGCGTGGCGATCAGGGGATCGTTGAGCAGGGCAAAATCGATCTGGCCGGCACGCAGCGAGGCCAGGATTGCGGATTCGTCGGGCAGGACCGAGATGGTGATGCCGTCGATATTGAGCGCGCCACCGGCCCAATCGGTATTGGCGCTGAGCACTTCCTTGGCGTTGGGTTCCCAGGAGTCGAGCTTGAAGGGGCCCGAGCCCACGGCCTCGGTGCCAATCGTGCCGGCCTCGATATCGCTGGCCGGCACGATGGCCGCATTGATGGTGGCCATCGCGACCAGGATCGGCACATCTGCCGTGCTGAGATGAAACACCACAGTGGCGTCGTCGGGCGTATCGATGCTTTCGATGGATACGAAGTTCGAGCGGGCGGCGGCGGCGGTGGCCTCGTCAAGCAGCCGCTCGAACGAGGCCTTCACATCGGCAGAGGTTACCTGATTGCCGTTGGTGAACTTTGCCTTGGGGTCGAGTTGAAATGTCAGCGTCTTGGCGTCGGCAGAGAACTCCCAGCTCTCGGCGATGGCGGGAATGACATTGAGGTCAGCGTCAAGCCGAACCAGCGGCTCATAAATGAGCTCTAGCAGCCGCAATGAGGAAAATGCGGTCTGTTTGTGCGGGTCAAGGCCCGTGGCGTCCTGCGACCAGGCCATGCGCAAACCGGCGGCCTGCGCGGGCAGCGCGATGGCCGTGGTCGACAATGCGGTGGCAACGGCCAGTCCCGCCAGAATTATCCGTGGATTCGTCCAGTGCATTACAATTCCCTCCTTGTGGTCTGCATCCGCCGGATCAGGCGGAATTCGACTGAATTCGCAATCATTGACTGTCGCAGGCGGCGGACGCGGCAGATCCGGCGCCAAGCAGTTACCCCCTGCCCGCCGGCCAGTCGCGCTCGCCCAGATCGACACCAGACTTGCTGGATGGAGCCTAGGAAGTCTGCGCTGCAGCTGTCAACATGTTTCAGATTATACCGCCCTCTTGAACTTTTGTTACAGTCGGTTGCAACATCAGCTATGCTGGTTGGGCCTCGTCGCCTCATGTCGACTCGGGCACATGAAGGGACCGATGTGCGAAAGGTGTAGCCAGTTGGGCATTCAATCGACGATCGAAGCCTCCAACGACAAGTTCACGCCAGCCATGCAGCGCGTGGCCGCCGTCATCCGGGACAACCCTGCCATTGTGCTGGACAGGACGATTTCAGACCTTGCCGCCGCCAGCAGCACCTCGGTGGCCTCTGTCATCCGGTTCTGCCGTGTGCTGGGCTTGTCCGGGTACACGGATTTGCGAATGTCGCTGGCCACCGAACTTGGCCGGGAGGCCGCTCAGTTCCGCTCCGGCATGACAATGGGCGCGGAAATTGCCCAGTCTGACACGCTGCAGGAGATGGCGTCCAAGGTGGCCACGCTGGAAATGCTGGCGATCGACGAAACCGTCTCGAACCTCGATTTCGCGGCGCTGGACCGGGTTGTGGCCGCGCTCGACAGAGCCCAGCGCATCCTGCTGTTCGGCATTGGCGCCAGCCAGTTTGTGGCGCAGGATCTGCATCACAAGCTTTTCCGCATTGGGCGCAATGCCTTTCTGCTGGCCGACCCGCATGAAGCGTGGTCCGCTGCCTTGCTGTCCCCCAAGGATACGGTGGCGCTGGGATTTTCGCATTCCGGCAATACCGGAGACACGGTGCGCTATCTCGAAATTGCGCGCCAGTCCGGCGCGCTGACCGTGGCAGTCACGGGGTCGCCCGATTCACCGCTTGCCCAGATGGCGGACGAGAGCCTGATCAGCCATGCCCGCGAAAGCCGGCTGCGCGCCGGCGCCATGGTCAGTCGCATTGCCCAGCTGGCGATTGTCGACTGCGTCTTCCTCGGCGTCGCCCATCAGCGCTATGATCAAACGGTCGACGCGCTGCAGAAAACGCGCGACGTCACCCATCCCCGCGCCACCTCAGCCACCCCATAGTGTCGCTGTCGAGCGGTCGAGCATGCCGTCGCGATAGCTCAGCCCGCCTGGCCGATCTTGTGCCAGCAGCAAGGGGCCATCAAGGTCGATCCAGCGCGCAAATGGCGCAAGCAATGTCGCGGGCAGCATCGAGAGCGAGGTGCTGAGCATGCAACCGACCATGGCAGAAAGACCGAGTTCGCCAGCGCGCTGGACAAGGGCAAGCGCCTCGGTTAGCCCCCCTGTCTTGTCCAGCTTGACGTTGATGGCATCATACCGACCCGGCAGCGCCTCAAGCCCGGCCAGCGCGTGCACGCTCTCATCGGCACAGATTGGCACAGCATGCTCGATCCGGCCGAGCACGTCATCCTGGCCGGCTGGCAAGGGCTGTTCGACCAGTTCGACCCCGGCCTGCGCACACGCCTTGAGCAAGTCAGGCAGATCGCCCGGAACCCAGCCCTCATTGGCGTCCACGACAAGTCGGGTGTCCGGAGCCGCAGCGCGGACGGCTGCCAGACGGTCGAGGTCTCCGGGCGCCCCCAGCTTGAGCTTGAGCAGCGGCAGATGTGCAGAACGGGCCGCTGCAGCGGCCATCGCCCCTGGCGTATCGAGGCTGATGGTAAAGGCAGTCGTCATCGTCTGCGGCCAAGCGAGACCAGCCAGGGTACCAACATCCACGCCGGCAGCGCGGGCCTCGAGGTCCCACAGGGCACAATCAAGCGCGTTGCGGGCAGCGCCGGGCGGCATGGCGCCCTGCAGTTCTGCTCGGCTCATGCCCGCCGCAATCGCCGGCGACTGTGCCAGGATTGCCGCCAGGGTGCCTTCGGCAGTTTCCCCATAGCGCGCATAGGGAACACATTCGCCAGTGCCTGCGATACCGTTGCGCTCGATCTCGACGCGGATCACGCGGGCCTCGGTGCGGCTGCCACGCGCGATGGTGAAGCGCCCTGCCACGGGAAAGCTCTCGATGCGGGCAAGAATGGGTTTGATGGTCATCGGTGGGTCGGCCTGTTATGCGCACTCGGTGTTTCGGCGGCGCATCCTTTAACAGGGCCGCGGTCCGGACAACATAGGCGGTGCGCAACGTTTGACGGCAGTGCGCGCATCGATCAAAGATAGCGTCCTACAGGTCAGCGCAGGCGGATGGTCGTCAGCAGCCGGGATTTTTTCCGGCCCGTGCTCGGCGAACCAGGGATAGTGACTGCATTGACCGTAACCAAGATAGAGCGCGGCACATCCGACTATTGGCGCGCCTCGGCCGCTCTGTTTCTGGCTGCATTTTCCGTTTTTGCCGCCGTCTATTCCGTACAGCCCCTGCTGCCGGTGTTTGCCGTCGAGTTCGGGCTGGATGCGGCGACCAGCTCGGTCTCGCTGTCGGCGACAACGGCCACACTTGCCCTTTCGCTGGTGCTGGTCGGCTGGCTGGGCAACAGGTTCAACCGCAAATCACTGATGCTGGCGACAATGCTGGCGAGTGCGGCATTGGTGCTGGCCGTACCGATGAGCGGCAACTGGACGACGCTGGTCGGCGTGCGGGCGCTGCTGGGCATTGCCGTGTGCGGCGTACCGGCCATCGCCATGGTCTACCTGGCCGAGGAAATTTCCAATGCGGCGCTGGGCCTGGGCATGGGGCTGTTTGTCGGCGGATCGGCCCTGGGCGGCATGAGCGGTCGACTGATGGTCGGCTATCTGGCCGAGGTGATAGGCTGGCGTTCGGCGCTGACGGCCTTGGGCGTGCTGATCCTGTTCAATGCACTGGCATTCCTGCTGCTGCTGCCCGCGCCGCGAACGCCGCGCGCACGGACACTGAACCTGCGCGAACTTGGCGGCAATTTTGCCACCGTGTTCTCGGACAAGGCGTTGCCGCTGCTTTTCCTGTGTTCCTTCCTCATGATGGGCGGGTTTGTTGCCATCTACAATTATGTGGGATTTCGCCTCTTGGAGGCGCCCTACAATCTTGACCAGGGGCAGATCGCCCTGGTGTTCGTGGTGTATCTGGTGGGGACGCTTGGCTCGGCCTGGATGGGTTCCCTGGCCGGGCGGTTGGGACGGCGGCGGGTGTTCTGGCCGCTGATCGTGGTTATGCTGGCCGGGTTGGCGATGACGCTGATGTCGGCTCTGGGGGCGATCGTGCTGGGCATGGCGATCGTGACATTCGCGTTTTTCGGGGCTCACTCGATCGCCAGCGCCTGGGTGGCGCGACGAGCCCAGGACGCTCGGGCGCAGGGCAGCGCCATATACCTGCTGGCCTATTATGCCGGCTCAAGCGTCATCGGAACACTGGGCGGTTATGGATGGGGGCATTGGGGCTGGCCGGGCGTGGTCGGCTTTTCGGCCGTGGCCTTCGGCATCGCCCTGGCGCTGGCCTGCCGACTCTACGTTTTGCCGCCACTGCTGGTCACTGTCGACTGAGTGCACCGTTTGGAAAAT
>TARA_R110002124_G_scaffold63350_12_pt1 | contig 68966 bp, 62 predicted proteins | sample TARA_R110002124 | Tara Oceans TARA_R110002124 (sample SAMEA4397445) | marine metagenome | biome: Polar Biome; feature: [SRF] surface water layer (ENVO:00010504); material: water (ENVO:00002006), including particulate matter (ENVO:01000060) such as... | depth 5 m | reverse complement strand
GCGGGTGGTCCCCGCCCCCCATGAGTCGCTGACGGGCCTCGAATTCCTCGACAAGGTCATCGATATCGACCAGTCGCCGATCGGCCGCACGCCACGCTCGAACCCGGCCACCTATACCGGCGCCTTCACGCCGCTGCGCGAATGGTTTGCCGGCCTGCCCGAGGCCAAGACCCGCGGCTATGGCCCCGGCCGCTTCAGCTTCAACGTCAAGGGCGGGCGTTGCGAGAAGTGCCAGGGCGATGGCCTGCTCAAGATCGAGATGCACTTCCTGCCCGACGTCTACGTCACCTGCGATGTCTGCAAGGGCAAGCGATACAATCGCGAAACGCTCGAGGTGCAGTTCAAGGGCAAGTCGATCTCCGACATCCTGGACATGACGATCGATGAAGGCGTCGACTTCTTTTCGGCCGTGCCGGTGATCCGGGACAAGTTCGCCACGCTGCAGCGCGTGGGCCTGGGCTACGTCAAGATCGGCCAGCCGGCCACCACGCTGTCGGGCGGCGAGGCGCAGCGCGTCAAGCTGTCCAAGGAGCTGTCCAAGCGCGCCACCGGTCGCACGCTCTATATGCTGGACGAGCCCACCACGGGCCTGCACTTCCACGATGTGGCCAAGTTGCTCGAGGTGCTGCACGAACTGGTGGATGGCGGCAATACGGTGATCGTCATCGAGCACAATCTGGAAGTCATCAAGACGGCCGACTGGGTCATTGATCTGGGCCCCGAAGGTGGCGATGGCGGCGGCGAGATTGTGGCCGTGGGCACGCCGGAAGATGTGGCGGCCAATCCGCGCTCGCATACCGGCCATTTCCTCAAGGAGATCATGGCGCGGCGGCCGCATTTCGCCACTAGGGCGGCCGAATAGGGCCGCCCGTCCAGGGCTCCCCGCATGTGTGACCGTGCAGGCTAACCTTATGCTGACGCTTTGGGCCATTCGGTGATGACACATCGAATGGCCTGTCATGGCGCGGATTGGTGTCGCGCCCCCCGCGAGATTGCGGCAAACGCGACTGAATTGTGAAAATGCCATGCGCCATGCGCATGCAGCGCCTGACAATAGAGGCATGGCGCTGCCGCCCAAATCACCTCATGTTCGGGTTGTCAATCAGACTGCCAAAAGGGATACGCCGATGTTTGTGCGAGCCGTCTGGCGCATAAAGCGCCTGGTCGACATCAAGCAGACGTTGCGGGAAATGGACGTTCCCTCGACGCGTGATGCCGATCTTCTGGGGATCTCAGGTCCCGACTTCTCGAAGATGACCCGATCGCTGTTCGATCGCTGATCAGCTTCGCCTGCACGTTCTGTTGATGGTCGCCGGCAGCCACCCGGCGGCCATCGCCGTTTTGCAGGGCTTAGGATTTTGCTAACCACGATCCACCGAGCCCCGCGCAAACTGCATAGCTCGTTTGACCATTATCCCACTGCTCATCTGAGTGGCACTGCTCTAAATATAAGCTCGTAAACACAAGGAGACTTCCGATGGACATTCGCAAAACCTTCAAGAAATGGGCCGCTTACCAGCAGACCGTTCGTGAACTCGCCGCTCTCGACAATCGTCAGCTCAACGACCTGGGCATTTCGCGCACCGATATCAATCGCGTTGCTCGTGATCATGCCAGCACCCTGTAAGTCTTTATTTATCAAACTTACAGCTGAGCCGAACCGAACACCCGCCTCTCTTTGAGATGCGGGTGTTTTGTTATGCCGCAGCAGCCAGAACTGTCCTGCCGCTAATCCAGCAGCCCCCGGAACTCCCCCGCCCGTGACCCGTTGACTCCCACAAGCAAGAGGAGTTTGCCATGCAAAATCTATCCGGAAAATTCGTCGCCATCCTCGCCACCAATGGTTTCGAGCAGTCCGAGCTCGAAGTGCCGCTCAAGACGCTACGCGAGGCAGGCGCCACCGTTCATGTTGTTGCGCCTGAAGCTGGCGAGATCAAAGGCTGGGACAAGGACGACTGGGGCAATGCCGTTCCCGTGGACAAGTCCATCGAGGCTGTCAAAGCCGATGACTACGACGCGATCGTCCTGCCCGGCGGCCAGATCAATCCAGACCTGTTGCGGGTTCAGCCCAAGGTGCTGGACCTCATCAAGGCATTCTGGCAGCAGAAGAAAGTGGTCGCTGCCGTGTGCCACGCGCCCTGGCTGCTGGTGGAAACCGGAATCGTCAAGGGCCGCAAGGTTACCTCCTATCCCTCGATCAAGACCGACGTCGTCAATGCCGGCGGCCTGTGGGAAGACAGCGAAGTCGTGTCCGATCAGGGTCTGGTGACCAGCCGCAAGCCAGCCGATCTACCCGCCTTTTGCGACAAGATCGCTGAAGAGATCCTCGAGGGCCGGCACGAACGCCGCGCTGCCTAATAGGCCAGCCGTGCTACCAGATCAGAGTAGCTGACCATGACGGCCTAGCGAAAGCCGGGCCGTTTCTGCAATTGCGCGTACCATGCCTCGAGCGCGGGCATGGCGGGTCGCTCGATATCCATGGTGAACCAGCGATACAAGGAGACGCCGGCCACAATATCGGCATAGCTGATCTCATCGTCGGCAAGGAACGCCTGGTTTGCCAATTGCCGCTCGATCAGGTGCATAGCGCCGAACGATCTTTCGTAAGCAGTTGATATTGCATCGCGATCATGCTGCTCAACTGGGGTCCGGACGAGCAGCCAGAACAGCCCAATCCAGGCCGGTTGCAGTGTTGTAGCGGTCCAGTCGGTCCACTGATCGACCAGGGCACGCTGGCGCGGATCAGCGCGCCAGAGATTGTTTTGGCCGTAGACGCAAGCGAGGTAGCGGACGATGGCGTGACTCTCCCAGATGGTTACGTCGCCATCCTGCAGTGTCGGCACCAGTCCGTTGGGGTTGAGCGCACGATAGGCCGGGGCATCAAGCCCGCCATGAACTCCGCCCACTTCGATATGGTGGAATGGTACGTCGAGTTCGATGAGTGTCCACAGCACTTTCTGAACATTGCAGGAGCTTTTGCGCCCCCAGAGCACGCATTTTTGATCCATTGCACTACCTCCAGGACGACATGAGAGCAGCATAATCAGGCGGTCGAGCAAGTCTGAGTTGCGCGGGGCTGCGGCGCTTGCTATCTGCCCATCATGTCCATTTCACAACCTATTCACATCATTGGCGGCGGCCTCGCCGGCTCGGAAGCTGCATGGCAGGCCGCACAGGCCGGCGCAAAGGTCATCCTGCACGAGATGCGTCCCGTGCGCGGCACCGATGCACACCAGACGGACAGTCTGGCCGAACTTGTGTGCTCCAACAGTTTCCGTTCCGACGATGCAGAACAGAACGCCGTGGGCTTGCTGCACGAGGAGATGCGGCGCTGCAACTCGCTGATCATGGCCTGTGCCGACAAAAGCCAGATCCCGGCCGGTGGGGCGCTGGGGGTCGATCGTCATGGCTTTTCTGCCGCGGTGACGCAGGCCATCGAGACCCATCCCAATATCACCATGGCGCGCGAGGAAGTCGCGGGCATGCCGCCCGAGGACTGGCAGAATGTGATCATTGCCACCGGCCCCCTCACCTCGCCGGCGATGGCCGAAGCTATCCTGGCCAAGACGGGCGAGGATGCGCTGGCGTTCTTTGACGCCATCGCCCCCATTGTGCACTTTGACAGCATCAACATGGACATCGTCTGGGCGCAGTCGCGCTACGACAAGGCGGGCCCAGGTGGCACAGGTGCCGACTATCTGAACTGTCCCATGAACAAGGAACAGTACCTGGCCTTTGTCGAGGCGCTCAAGGTTGCGCCGCTGCACGAGTTCAAGGATTGGGAGAAAGTCCCCTATTTCGACGGCTGCCTGCCCATCGAAGTGATGGCCGAGCGCGGCGTCGAGACGCTGCGGCACGGACCAATGAAGCCGGTCGGCCTGACCAATCCGCGCGATCCGCTGGTCAAGAGCTATGCCATCGTGCAGTTGCGGCAGGACAATGCGCTGGGCACGCTGTGGAACATGGTGGGGTTCCAGACCAAGATGCGCTACGGCGTACAGGCGGAGATCCTGCGCATGATCCCGGGGCTGGAAAATGCGCAGTTTGCCCGACTGGGCGGGCTGCATCGCAACACTTTCCTCAATTCGCCCAAGGTCCTGGGGGCCGATCTCAAGCTTAAGGCCGATCCCCGGATTCGGTTTGCCGGCCAGGTGACGGGCGTAGAGGGCTATGTGGAAAGTGCTGCGGTCGGCCTGATCGCCGGTCGTCTGGCTGCCGCAGAGGCGCGTGGCGAAACCATGCCTACGCCGCCCAATACCACGGCACTGGGTGCGCTGATCGCCCACATTACCGGCGGACATATCGAATCTGACAGCTATAGCGGCGCCCGCAGCTTTCAGCCGATGAACGTCAATTTCGGCCTGTTTCCGCCGGTGACTGTCAACAAGCCGGAAGACCTGGTTGGTCGCTGGCGCGGCACGGAAAAGACCCAGGCCAAGCGCAAGGCGATCACCTCGCGCGCCCTTGAGGACCTGAAGGCCTGGGCATGACGCCAGCGGCGCTCCAGAGTTACCTCCACGAGCATATCCCGCTGTCGCAGGCGATGGGGGTGCAGGTTGTGTCGCTGGCCGATGATGGTGTCGTGCTGGCAGCGCCTTTGGCGCCCAATATCAACCATCGGGACACCGTGTTCGGCGGCAGTGCTTCGGCAGTCGCCATTCTGTCGGCCTGGTGCCTGCTGCATTTGCGGCTTACCGCCGCGGGGCAGCCCAGCCGCGTGGTGATCCAGCGCAACACGATGGAATATCTGGCCCCGATTGCCGGAGACTTCACCGCGCGGTCCGCGCTCAACAGCGATGAGGACTGGACAAGGTTCAGGACCACGCTGAGCCGCAGGGGGCTGGCCCGTATCAATGTGACTGCGGTGATCGATTACGCCGGCGCTGCAGCCGGCCGGCTCAGCGGCGAATTCGTAGCCTTTGGCGGGGACCGCCTCTAGCGGTTGATCCACGTCCACCAGGCCAGCCGGGTGATCTTGCGCCAGTCGGCGTCATCGGCCGCTGGGGCAAACAGGCCGCTGCGCTGGCGTTGCAGGAGTTCGAACTGCGCCTTGAGGACGGCAATCGAGGCGAATGCGGGCTTGAGATGGCCCGGCAGCACTGCAATGGCCGCTTCTGCCTTGGCGAGATGATCGAGCGCCATCTCCCCGATCTGGCCAAGCGCCTCCGACAGCCCATCACTTTCAGTACCCGAAAAGATTTCGCCCTCAGAGACCCCATTGGCCGCAAATATGCTCCAGGGCAGCATGATGCGTCCCTGGGCGGCGAAATGACCGAATGCGCGCAGATGACCGATCATGGCATGAGCGACGCCAAGATGGCCGGCAGCATCACCAGCTTCGATGATCTCGCCGTCATTGAGGATCATGGCTGCCAGCTGGTAGAGCGTGGACACGGTTTCACCCGCATAGCCCTCAAAGCTCTCCAGGTCGGGCATGGGATCGTCGTAGAGGTCAAACCGGCGGGCGCCGATCAGGCGCAGCAACGTGCCGGCGGGAATGTTGTAGCGCGCGATCGTGTCGAGCAGAGCGTCTGCAACAGGGTTTTGCCTGACGGCTCCGTGTCCCTCGCCGTCGAGGGCATCACTCCACCATTGCAGGCGCATTTCGCCGGGCGCAGGGTTGGACACACGCTCCCGGATCGAGGCGACATCGGCATTGAAGGCATATAGTGCGGTGACGGCGTCGCGATGTTCTCCCGCCAGGACGAGCGTAGCGAGATAGCGATCTCGATCTCCGCCGCGCAGCGCGTCGGCCGCATGGATAAAACTCTGCGTACTCATCTCAGCGAACCCTGTCGACCGCAATCAGGGCGGCGGCCACGGCGCGTTGTTCGGCCAGCAGGACATTGTAGGTACGCACGGCGCTGCCAGTAGAAATGGCTTCAATGATGATGCCGTGCGCGCGCAGTGCCGCCCGAATATCGGGCGACAGGCCGGTGATGTCATGACCGAGCCCGATCATCAGCACGTCGATATCAGCGGCAGCCGTCAGGACCGGCGCCAGACTGTCCAGCGTGATCTCGGCGGGTGCCGTTACGTTCCAGCCAAGCATGCCGGTGGGCAGGCAGAGCAGCGAACCGCGGTGCGACATATCGGCAAAGCGGAAGCCGCTGTTGCCATAGGCATCGATGCCGACCTGCTGGGGAAAATGGCCCGGCGCAGTGTCTGACATGGCCGACCTCAGACCGACGCTCCATCCGCCGGCTTGGTCAGCTTTTTCTCGTCATCGTCCTCACCGGCCTGGTCAAGCCGGGTGGTGAGCCCGAAATAGATCAGGATCGGCGAAGCAATGAAGATCGAGGAATAGGTGCCAACGAAGACGCCCCAGGCCATCGAGATGGTGAAGCTGCGGATAACGTCACCACCGAACACCACCAGCGCCATCAAGGCGATGAAGGTCGTGGACGCCGTCAGTATGGTACGTGGCAACGTCGAGTTGATCGAAATGTCGATGATCTCGGGCAGCCCGATCTTCTTGTACTTCAGACGATATTCGCGAATCCGGTCATAGATCACGACGGTATCGTTGAGCGAGTAGCCGACGATGGTGAGAATGGCCGCGATGCTGGAGGCATTGAACTCCAGCCCTGCAAAGGCGAACAGGCCGATGGTCAGGATCACGTCGTGACCGGTCGACACGATGGCGCCGACGGCAAATTGCCACTCGAAGCGGAACCAGAGATAGATCAGGATGCCGACCAGGGCCACGCCCAGACCGACTGCACCTGTGATCGCCAGTTCGCTCGACACCGTGGGCCCCACAGTTTCGGTGCCCCGCGTTTCATAACCTGCTGCCTGAACGGTCTGCTGAACCTTGGCAACCGCTTCCTGCTGCGCCGCCGGCCCCCCATCCTGGGTTTGCACACGGACGAGCAGGCGATCGCTCTCGCCGAAACCCTGAACCTGGATCTCGCCAAGATCGAGTGATGACAACGCGTCGCGAATGGCGCCGGGATCGGCTGTGCCCGAGGTTGCCTGAATTTCCATGGCCGAGCCGCCCCGGAAATCGATGCCCAGATTGAGACCGTGATAGCCGAACCAGCCCAGGGACAGAATCGAGGTGATCACCGAGAAGGCAAGCGCATATTTGCGGATCGCCATGAACGAGAATTTGGTGCCGTCAGGGATCAGGCGTACCAGCTGGATCCTGAGAGTCTTCGGCCTGGCCCAGTTGTACCAGCGACCGACGATGAACAAGGTCACCATATAGGCCGTAAACAAGGTCGTCAGAATGCCGAGGGCCAGGGTGACTGCAAAGCCCTGCACCGGACCCGAGCCGAGGTAGAACAGCACGATCGCGGCGATCAGCGTGGTGATGTTGGCGTCCAGAATGGTGCTCATGGCACGCTGGAAGCCGGACTCGATGGCAGAGATCTTGCTCCGGCCCGCCGCCAGTTCCTCTCGAATGCGTTCATAAATCAGGACGTTGGCGTCCACGGCCATGCCAATGGTCAGCACGATGCCTGCAATGCCCGGCAGGGTCAGCGTTGCGCCCAGCATCGATAGCGCCGCCAGGATCAGCACCACATTGAGCAGCACCGCGATATTGGCGAATACGCCGAACAGGCCATAGGCAATGACCATGAATACGACAACGGCGATGGCGCCGATTATGCCTGCCGTGATACCGGCCCGAATGGAGTCGGCGCCCAGCCCCGCGCTGACCGAACGTTCCTCAACGATATCGAGGCTGGCCGGCAATGCACCGCCGCGCAGCAGCACGGCCAGGTCGTTGGCCGTCGCCGTGGTGAAGTTGCCGCTGATCTGGCCCGAACCACCGGTAATCGCCGACTGGATCACGGGTGCGGTGATGACCTGGTTGTCCAGCACAATGGCAAAGCGCTTGCCGACATTGGCCGAGGTGATCTGGCCAAAGGTGATGGCGCCGCGCGTGTCGAAACGGAAGCTGACAACCGGCATGGCGCGTTGCTGGTCATAGCTGGGCTGGGCGTCAACCAGCGACTCGCCACCCAGGGCGATGTCCTCATAGAGCAGTTCGCTGCCACCATCCTGGCTGGGCAGGATCATGGTGCCGGCTGGCAGGCCCTGGACCTCGGCCTGCGCGGCCGTCATGCCGGGATAGACCATGTGGAAGGTCAGGCGCGCGGTGCGTGAAATGATATCCTTGAGGCGAGTGGCGTCACCGAAGCCGGGAACCTGAACGAGGACGCGATTATTGCCCTGTCGTTGAATGGTCGGCTCGGTGGTGCCCAATTCGTCGATGCGGTTGCGAATGACCTCGATCGACTGCGCCACCAGAGCGGACATGCGATCGTCAATGCCGTCCTGGGTCAGGGCGATGACGATCTTGCCATCGGCGGCTGTGTCGATGCTCAGTTCCTGCTTGCCGGACGCCGCGAACAAGGTACCACCGACATTGTTCTGCAGGCTTTCCAGGGCGGTCAAGGCAGCCGCGGACTGGCTCGGATCGGTCAGTTCGATCGAGATCGAGCGGGAGGCCTCGTCGGTAGTGATCAGATTGCCGATGCCGTTGTCGTTGGCCAAAATGCTGCGCGCATCACGCCTGAGGTCAGCCAGACGTTCGGTGACGATACCGTCCTGATTGACCTGCAGCAAAAGGTGCGAGCCACCCTGCAGATCAAGGCCGAGCACGATGGTTTGCGACGGCAGCCAGCTCGGCCATGCGTCCCGCACGGTCTGGGGCAAAAAGCTCGGCAGGGCGAACAGAAAGCCCAACACAGTGACAGCAATGATGATGGCGGTACGGGCCGGCGAGAACTGCATTTATGTCGTCCTGGAAGGAAAAAAGCCGGAGCCCGTAGGCTCCGGCGGTCTTTGGAAGCGCTGTTTAGGCAGGCTTGTTGTCGTTGACCGGCTCAGCCTTGGTGCGCACGTCCGAAATCATGCCGCGGACCAGCTTGACCTTGACGCCAGTGGCGATCTCGACTTCGAGATCTTCGCCGTCGACGGCCTTGGTCACCTTGCCAACGATGCCACCGGTGCTCACGACCGTGTCGCCGCGACGAATGGCAGCCAACATGGCCTGCTGGGCTTTCAGGCGCTTCTGCTGGGGACGGAAGATCAGGAACCAGAAGATCACGACCAGCAGCAGAATAGGCATCAACTGGACGAAGATATCACCGATACCACCAGCGGGACCGGCGGCGCCGGCTGCCTGGGCAAAAGCGGGCGTTACAAACATGGCAAGTTCCTTAGTTTTTTCTTGGTTTGGGAGGGGCCGCGCCAGTCGATTTACATCACGACAGAATACCACTGGACGCATGTGGAGCTTGTTGCACTTGCGCCCCGGTCAAAATCGGGCGGACTATACATTTGCACCCCCGTTATTGCAAAGGCATTCCGGGAGCTGCAAATTGCCGCGCCAAGCTTGAGGAAAGACCGCGTTGAAGAGCAAAGATCACCTGGCCGATATCAGTGCCAAACTCGACGCAATAGCCAATGCGCTCAAGGCACTGGCACCCGCAACCACGACAGACGCCCCTGCCCTGGGTACCGCCGATGCCTATCACTGGGATGGCGATTCGGGAGAGCTGATTGCAGTACCGCATGTCAGCCGGGTTCAACTGGCCATGCTCAAGGGCATCGACAGGGTGCAGGACATCCTGCTGCGCAACACCGAGCAATTTGCCAGGGGGCACGGCGCCAACAATGCCCTGCTCTGGGGCGCACGCGGCATGGGCAAGAGTTCACTGGTCAAGGCCATCCACGGCGACATTGTCGAACGCGGCAGCGAGGGCTTCGAGCGTCTGGTGCTGATCGAGATCGCGCGCGAAGACCTCGAGACCCTGCCAGCCCTGATGCGCCGCATCGGCGGCGAGCCGGCGCGGTTCCTCGTGTTCTGCGACGATCTGAGCTTTGACAGCGGCGAGACCAGCTACAAATCGCTCAAGACCATTCTGGACGGCGGCCTGGAAGGGAGGCCGGACAATGTGCTGTTCTACGCGACATCCAATCGTCGCCATCTGATGCCGCGCGACATGATCGACAATGAGCGCGCCACGGCGATCAATCCGGGGGAAGCGGTCGAGGAAAAGGTGTCGCTGTCGGACCGGTTCGGCCTGTGGCTGGGCTTTCACAATTGCGACCAGCCGACATACCTCACGATGGTTGAGACCTATGCCGGCCACTACGGTCTGCAAATCGACCCGGAAGTGCTGCACGCCAGGGCTATTGAATGGGCTGCCACGCGCGGAGCGCGATCGGGACGCGTCGCCATTCAACTGGTGCGGACGCTGGCCGGAGAACTGGGAAAATCGGCCTCATAACAAAAACCCCCGCTTTTGGCGGGGGTGTTTGCCGGATCATCGATATCAGCTGGCAAGCAAGGGAACCGGGTCGACCGGGGTCGCGCCCTTGCGCAGCTCAAAGTGCAGTTGCGGCTTGGTGACCGAACCGGTCTTGCCGGCGGCACCGATGGTGTCGCCACGGCTGACATTGGTGCCCTTGGCTACACTCATCGCACCCAGATGGGCATAGGCGGAGACGTAACCATTGGGATGGCGGATCAGGATGAGATTGCCATAGCCTTCGACACCTGAGCCCACATAGATGACTGTGCCGTTCTCAGCTGCCTTGACCGGCGCACCATCGGCGGCCTCGATATTGATGCCGGTGCCTTTGGATGCGGCGAAATCCACCAACAGGCGCCCACTGACGGGCCAGCGGAACTTGTCGCTACCCGACATCACCGGCTCAGCCGGGGCTACAGCGGCCTGCTTGGCCGGTTCAGCCTTGACTGGTGCGGGAGCGGCTGCCGGTGCGTTGCTGGTCTGCAGCGTGTTTGGCGCAGCCTGGGGCAAGGTCTGCTGCGCCGGCACCGGGGCGGCATCGGTGTTTGCCGAAGCAGTCCGGATCGCTGGAGCCTTGGTTGCGAGCAGATCGGAACGTCCAGGGATGATCACCTTCTGCCCGACCACGATCTTGTCGGGCGAGGCCAGGTTATTGGCCTGCACCAGCGACTGGGTCGTCACTTCGTAGCGACGGGCGATGGTATAGAGGGACTCGCCGCTGGCAATGGTGTGGGTGAAAGCGCCGCCGCCGGCCGGCATCGTGGGCGTGGAAGACGCCAGAGTGGGTACCGAGCTGTTGGTTGGCATGCTGCCAAGGGCAGCGGGTGAAGGCATGGTCGCTGACGCGGTCGCGGGCTGTGCTTGCATGGCTGGAACGGATCCCTGGGGCGAATTACTCAATACTGGCAGATTTTGCGATTGCACGGACGGCGCCGTGCCGTTCGCCAAGGGCGTGGTAGGTTGGTTGTAGGCGGACTGGGTCGGCTGCCCCCAGAGCGGCTGCACGCCCTGAGACTGCCCAATTGAACCACCACCAATATTGGCTGGCGGCACAAAATCGGCTTCCGCCGTCATATTCTGCGGCGCGCCCAGGCTGGAGGGCATGGGCTGATTGAAACTTTGGGGAGCGGACTGCGGCAGTGACCCAGTCGTCGTGGGGTCACCAAAGGCGCGACTCCCGAAACTGGAACACCCGGACAGAGCGACGGCAGCAATCAGAAGGCCAGTCATCGCAACGGCACACTTGGATGCCCGACGGGATACGCGGATACTCATCAGCTTACTCGTACGCAGGTACTCAACACAAATCTGAGACTAGGCCGGTAAGGTAAATACGAGTTTAAGGCTCGCGCGATTTGAGCAAAATCGACACTGGGCGATTCCGGATTGGGTAAGGTTAAGCAGGGAGAGCGGTAGAGAACCGGCCCGCCGGCTTGGCTTTACAGGTGCAATGTGCCGTTGAGCCGTCGCGCCAGTTCCACATCGCTCTGCTGCAGCATGAGCGGCGTTACCGTCACATAGCCGTCGCGACGCAGGCTCTCGAAATCCGAACCACGATCGAGAGGCATCGGCGTCTCGGGAATGGCAACGAAGAACTTTCCGGCATTGTCACTGGCATAGTGGCGAAATGGGGAGCGCGAGAAGCGCTGCATCGGCACAACGGCGATGCCCTTGGTGGCATTGGGATCGCAGAACGGGAAGTTGACGTTGTAGTAGTGGTCGCGCCCCTGAGCGGCGTCGATGATGGCCCGGGCGGCCGCAAGGCCGTGTACCCGGGCGTTGGACCAGTCAACGTCGCGACTGACCTCGTAATCGATCCCCTGGCTCATCGCGATGCCCACAGCGCCCTGCATGGCGCCTTCGCGGGCGCCGGCTGCCGTGCCCGAGCAATTGATGATGTCGCCCAGGTTCTGACCGGCGTTGACGCCCGAGAGCACGACGTCGGCCGGCCGGCTACCCAACAGGTGGGTCATGCCGGCAACGACGCAATCGGCGGGCGAGCCGCCGACGACGGCAAAAGTGCGGTCATCGCGGCGATCAATAGTGAGTTCATGGCCAAAGCTGAGCCGGTGCCCTGCCCCCGACTGGTTGCCATCGGGCGCGACGATCCAGACATCGTCGCTGAGCGCCCGGGCAATATCGGCCATGATGGCGATGCCAGGCGCATCCACACCATCGTCATTGGTGATGAGGATGCGCAGGCTCATCAGTGACCGCCGATGGACTTGATACCACCCATATAGGGCTGCAGCACATCCGGTATCAGCACGGAACCGTCCTCCTGCTGGTAGTTCTCCAGCACGGCAATGAGGCAGCGGCCCACGGCCGTGCCTGAACCATTGAGCGTGTGGACGAAACGCGGCGCCTGCTTTTCACCGGCAGGGCGATAACGGGCATCCATGCGGCGGGCCTGGAAGTCGCCACAGACCGAGACCGAGGAGATTTCGCGGTAGGTGTTCTGGCCGGGCAACCAGACCTCCAGGTCGTAGGTTCGCTTTGCGCCAAAGCCCACATCGCCCGTGCACAAATCCATGACGCGGTAGTGCAGGCCGAGCTTCTGCAGCACAGCCTCGGCACAGGTCAGCATGCGCTCGTGCTCATCAACCGAGGTCTCGGGCGTGGTGATCGACACCATTTCGACCTTGTTGAACTGGTGCTGGCGCAGCATGCCGCGCGTGTCGCGGCCTGCCGAACCGGCTTCCGAGCGGAAACACGGCGTGAGGGCGGTGAAGCGCAGCGGCAGTTCTTCTTCCGACAGGATGGATTCGCGCACCATGTTGGTGAGTGGCACTTCAGCCGTCGGGATCAGGGCGAGACGGCCTTCCCCGTGCGGCACAAAGAACAGATCTTCCTCGAACTTGGGCAATTGGTTGGTGCCGAACAGCGCATCGTCCTTGACCAGCAATGGCGGCTGGACTTCGAGATAGCCGTGTTCGGTGGTGTGCAGATCGAGCATGAACTGACCCAGGGCGCGCTCGAGCCGGGCGACCTGCCCCTTGAGCACGACAAAGCGGCTGCCGGAAAGCTTGGCCGCCGTTTCAAAATCCATCTCGCGGCCCGCCACACCGACTTCGTAGTGTTCCTTGGGTGCGAACTTGAAGCTGGGTTTTGGCGCACGCTGCAGGGTCGCCGTTGCGGCGGTGCCGTTGCGGCCGAAATATTCGACATTGTCGGATTCGTCGGCGCCATCGGGCACATCGTCGAACAGCAGATTGGGGATCACCGACAGGGCAGCGTGCAGTTCGGCCTCGATCGCGCGCTCGTCGGCCTCGCCCTGGGGGATGAATTCCTTGAGGCGCGCAACTTCGGCCATCAGCTCGGCCGCCCTGGCCTCGTCCTTCTGGGCCTTTGCCTGTCCGATCTGCTTGGAAAGCGCGTTGCGCTGTTCCTGCGCTTCATTGAGTCGGGTGATGATGTCGCGCCGGCGATCGTCGATGGCGAGCAGATCGGATGAACGCGCAGCGCTTCCCTTGCGCCGGGATACGGCAGCATCGAAGGCTTCGGCGTTGGCTCTGATCCACTTGATATCGAACATGGCTGTTACGGGCACCGCCCGCCTCTGATTGGTACAGGCTAATACCGACTCGTGACGCGCCTGTGAGGCCACGAGGGGAGATCACCCTCGGCCTGAATCAGGCAGAGGGTCTATTCGGACGATGAGCCGGAGTTTTCGGCTTCCTGCGCCGCAAGACTTGCAGCACGACGGCGCTCGACCATCCGTACGGATATGATCGAGAGTTCGTAGAGCAGGTACATTGGCAGGGCAAGACCAAGCTGGGAGATCGGATCAGGAGGGGTGATGAAGGCGGCAAAGATCAGGATGCCGACGATAGCGTAGCGGCGTCCCTTCTTGAGCAAGTCGACATGGACCAGATCGATCTGCGCCAGCAATGTCAGGATGACCGGCAGCTGGAAGCAGATGCCGAAAGCCAGAATCAGCAGCATGGCCAGGCCAAGATACTCGCTGACGCTGGTCATCATGGTGATGTCCTCGGTCTGCATGCCCGCAAAGAAGTGCAGCGCCATGGGCAGGACGACGAGATAGACCAGCGCCGCCCCAGCAACGAAAAATACCGGCGTAGCAACCAGATAAGGCACAAAGGCCTTGCGCTCGTGCTTGTAGAGCCCCGGCGCGACGAACATGTAGATCTGGCTGGCGACGACAGGGAAACCGAGGAAAATCGCCCCAAACAGCGCAACGTTGAGATAGGTGAAGAATAGTTCCTGCGGCGCGGTGAAGATCAGCGTCGCGTCGGGCACGGCACGCTTGTAGGGGATCAGCAGCCATTCATAGATGGTGCTGGCGAAAATGAAGCAGAACGCCATCAGCACGACGATGGTGATCGCGGAGTAGATCAGTCGCTTCCGCAGTTCTACAAGATGCTCAAGCAGCGGGGCTTCGCTGCCGGCCAGTTCATCGGGCGCTTCTGCGCTCTTGTCTTCAATCTGCTTGGTGTCGGCCATGGTCTATTTGTCCTCGGCCTTGTCGGCAGTGGTCGCAGCGGTTTTTGGCTTGGCGGCGCGGGCACGCTTGGGGGTTACCGGCTGTGCCGGAACGGCTTCGCTCGCCGGGCCAGACGGTGCGGGATCGGCCAAAGGCGGCTTGGCAGCGCCAGAGTCACCCGTCGCGATTTTTTTCGGCGCGACGGCTTTGGCAGCAGGCGTGCTGGCTGCACGCGACTTGGGCGCAGCTTTTGGCGTTGCAGCCGGTGCAGCGTCTGCTGGCTTGGCAGCGGGCTTTTTGGCGGCAGTCTTTTTGGCTACCGGGGCCGCAGCATCGACAGGAGCAAGATCGGCACGGGCAACAGGGCTGGTCGGGGCCGCATTGGCCTTTGCTGGAGCTTTTCCGACTGCAGGCTTTTTCGCGCCCGCACCCGAAGGCTTGCCGAATGTCGCTGTCGAGGCAGTCGGCGCGGGGCCCGGGGGCTTGAAGCCTGCGGCCTTGGCCGCCTCATCGGCACTGGTGCTGACCGCTGGGGTCGCCATGCCCGCTTTTGCCCTGATCTCGTCGACCACGCTTTCTGCTGCAGGATCTGCGGGCTTGATAACCCCGGAGGGCTTCGCCCCGCTGGGCGTCATCGCATTGAATTCCCTGCGGATTTCATCGCTGGTTTTCTTGAGGGGCCCAGTGATCGAATTGCGCAGATTGCGCACTTCATCAAGCCCGGTCGTCTTGTTGATCTCGCGCTGGAACTCATTGCCCATGCGCCTGACCTGTCCGATGATCTTGCCAATACGGTTCATCACCACAGGCAGGTCTTTTGGTCCGATGAAGATCAGTGCCATGACACCGATCACCAGCATCTCTGTCCAGCCCAAGCCGAGCATAGTCTTTATTCCTCAAAGCAAAGGCGTGTCAGGCAGAACGTCCTTAGACGTCCTTTTTCTCAGGCTGAGCTGTTTCAGTGGTCGTGGCAACGCGTTCGACCGGCTTGTCGTCATCGTCCTTCATGCCCTTCTGGAAGGCTTTGATGCCGGAGGCAACTTCACCCATCATGCCGGAAATCTTGCCGCGGCCAAACAGCAGGATCACGACGACGGCAACAACGAGAATACCCCAAATTCCTGGCGCGTGCATTTTGGACTCCCTAGATAATTTTCAGAACGCGTTACACGCGAATATATAGCCGAGAAATAGGTTCAAACGCGGGGAAACACAAGAACGTGTTCCATGTTGAGGGTTACGTACACATCCTGACCGACAGCCAGCGCCGAACTGGCGGGCTGACGGACGCCCAGTGGGGTATCCAGCCCGGCAACCTTGACCTCGCAAATGTCCTCACCAATGGCGTCCCGCTTGCTGATGACGCGGCCAGGCGTGCCGGGCGCCGTCAATCGCAGCCGGGCGCCGCCGGCAGGACGGATGGCAATGGTGACCCCTGCGCCGTCGGCCAGGTGAGGCGTTGGCACATCGCCCAGCGGGGTCGATGCCCGGCCATCGCTGACGATAGCCTCGACTTCACTGAGCGGCGAGAAAAAGCGGGCTGCGTTGAGATCGACCGGCCTGCGGTAGATTTCAGCGCCGGTGCCGATCTGGGCAATGCAACCGTGCCGCAGCAGCGCAACGCGATCGCCCAGAACCATGGCTTCTTCGGGATCATGGGTGACGATCAGGCTGGTGACATTGGTTTCGCGCAGGACAGCGAGGGTCTCCTCGCGCACAGTTTCGCGCAGCCGGGCATCGAGACTGGAAAAGGGCTCATCGAGCAACAGCACACCAGGCCGCGGCGCCACGCTGCGCGCGAGCGCCAGACGCTGTTGCTGGCCGCCGGAGAGCATGTGCGGATAATCCGCCTCACGGTCCCCCAAACCGACGCGGCGCAAGGCGGCGCGCGCTTGGGCCAGCGCCGCAGTTCGGCCGAGCTTGCGCAGGCCAAACAGCACATTGTGCAGGACCGTCAGGTGCGGAAATAGTGCAAAATCCTGAAACATCAGGCCGATGCCACGCCGATCCGCCGGCACTGTCATTCCCGGCGCCGAGACGATCTCGCCATTGATGCGCACCGCGCCGGCGTGGATCGGCTGGATACCGGCGGCAACGCGCAGAGCGGTCGATTTACCCGAGCCGGACTCCCCGAGCAAGCAGACGATTTCGCCTGGACGCAGGGTGAGGCTGAACTGGTTGAGCACCACCCTGCCCCCAAGGCGGACATCCACGGCGTCGAATTGAAGTGTGGCGGCAAAGCTGACACCGGTCGTGCCACGCGTTCCCCACCCTGCAAGTTCTTCGGTCATCAGGCGTTTTCGTCCTCACCATCGAGATCGTCAGGGTCCAGCGGATCCTCATCGTCGCGCAATGCACCGTCAAAGGGCAGCGGTATCTGCATGGAAGGCGGCAGGCGGTTAGACAGCAGACCGGCGCCCTTCAGCTCTTCCAGGCCGGGCAGATCGCCAAGGCTTTCCAAGCCGAAATGGTCAAGGAAGGCGTCCGTCGTGCCATAGGTTACCGGGCGTCCCGGGGTGCGGCGGCGGCCCCGCATGCGAATCCAGCCTGCCTCGAGAAGCAGATCGATGGTGCCCTTCCCCGTTGCCACGCCGCGAACCTCTTCGATCTCCGCTCGCGTGGTGGGTTGGTGGTAGGCGATAATCGACAAAGTCTCGAGCGCGGCGCGCGACAGAGGCCGCGCCTCCTGTTCCTCGCGGCGGAGCAAGAATCCCAGATCCTCAGCCGTACGGAAGGCCCATTTGTCGCCACGCCGCACCAGATTGACTCCGCGACCCGCATAGTGCTGCTGCAATTTGGCAAGCAGGCCGGCGATGTCGGCCCCTTCGCCGACATAAATTTGCAGGCTGTTCGCATCGAGCGGCTCGGTAGACGCAAAGAGCACGGCCTCCAGCACACGCAAGTGACGCTCATTGATCTGCGGTGTGTCGATGGAATGCTCGCTCACGCGGGGTCACCACGGTGGCGGCGGACAAAAAGTGGCCCAAACGTTTCGGTTTGCCGAAGGTCAATCTTCCCCTGGCGCACCAGTTCGAGGCTTGAGGCGAAAGTCGATGCGCGCACAGTGGCCCGCTCACTCGGCGTGGCCAGATAGTCAATCAGATAGGTATCCATCGGCACCCAGTCAAAACTGTCCCCGATCAGCCGCTGGAGGATATCGCGCGCGTCCTGCAAGGACCAGACGGTCCGCAGGATGGGCGAGTAATCGACGTGGACCGACTTTTCGCGCTGAATGGCGTAGGCCTTGAGCACGTCGTATAGCGATGCTTCCCACAGGCTTTTATGCACGATCTGAATGGGTTCGGGCATGCCTCTGGCGTAGACCTGAAAACCCAGGCGGGGTCGGTTCATCAGCCTGCTGGCGGCGGACCGCATGCCTTCGAGCCGCTTCAGGCGAAACTGCAGCAAGGCTGCCAGCATCTCCCCCGATGGTTCGTCATCGGAAGCGGCCTGTGGCACCATCAGCCGGCTTTTGAGATAAGCCAGCCAGGCCGCCATCACCAGGTAGTCGGCGGCAACCTCGATACGCTTCTCGCGCACCTTCTCGATAAAGCTGAGATACTGCTCGGCCAAGGCGAGAACCGAAATGGAGCCGAGGTCGACCTTCTGGCGGCGGGCCAGGTCAAGCAGCAGATCCAGCGGCCCCTCATAGCCATCGACGTCGACATACATGACATCATCATCGGCAGGCGGCGCCGGCGTATCAAACCAGTCGGTCTGGACAGAGGTCATCAAAGCTCGCCGGGCTGCGGAAACATCGCGTCATCCTTGGCCGCTGTTGTTGTGAGCGTCAAGCTGCAGCGAACGGGCGGGACCGGCTCACAGAGTGAAGCAGTCGCCCCCCGCCGCCTTGACGTTGGTGCAGATCAAATTGGCCTGCTCGAGAGAGCTCGCCGGGACCCGAACGCGGTAGTAAATGCCCTTGGCGCCCAGATCCACGCGCTGCACCTCAAGATTGGCGCCACCGAACAGCGGACCGAAGCGGGTCACCATATTCTGGGCAGACTGGCGGGCATCGGCTTCGCTGCGCTGAGAAGCCAGCTGAACATAGGCTGGCGCCGTGTCTGCCAGGGCAGGAACTTCGACGGCTCCCGGAACGGACACTGACGGCGTTGCGACCGGTGGTGCCGAAGTCGCTGTGGCGGCCGGCGTCTCGGCGGCAGGCTGCGGTGTTGCTGCCAATCGAAGACCGGCGGGACGCGTGAGCGGCACAACGGCTGTCTTGCCCGCGATCGGATTGCCTGCCAGATCGACCGCCTGAACGGTCGAGCCCGGCTGAACGGGTACCGTGGTCTCGGCGGCCGGTGCCGGCGTGGGCTCGGCCACATCGGCTTCAGCATTGGCCAGCAGATCGGGAATAGTGGTTTCGGCACCTGGAACCGCAGGAACATTAGGACGGTCGACAGGCAATATGGTGCTGCCGGCGACACTGTCATCACCGCTGACGATGGTGCCATCGGGACGCACCTTGACCGTGCGAACCTTGCGGTTGGCAAGACCCTCTTCGCTCACATCCGCGGTAGAAGCCGCGACCTGGGTCACCTCATTGACGTCGGTCTGGTCACGCGAGATGAGCTGTTCATCCGCACCGGTAGTCCCACCGTTTATTTCGTTGAAGACAACCGACTGCGGCGCAGCGCTGTCATCAGCGCTGGCGACGGGAGCAGCTTCCTTGACCGGCGCCGTGTCGGCCGCCAGCAAGGGAGCCGGACCAGGCTCGCGCCCGCCCAGGCCAAGCACCCAATAGAGGCCGAACCCGGCTGCCAGCAGCAGGGTCACCGCGACAAGCGGCCCGGCCAGAGAACGCGAGATGCCGGGCCCGAAGCCGCGGCGCTGGCGTGGCGCGGCCTGATAGGTTTCCGCCACGGGATCAGCCACAGTCGGACTATTGACCCAGCCGATATCGGCACCGCTCGCTTCAGCCGCGGCAAAGATCGTCTGATCGGCGGCCGACAGCGCTTCGGTCTTGTGGGTAGGAATGGTTGGCGTCGCCAGACTGCGCAGCGCGGGACTGGGCGCCGGTCGCGGCGCGGGCGCCTCCGGAGCGGCCTTGACCGCGACTACAGGCGTCTCATCGGCAGGCAGATCGAACTCGACGCGCATGGCGCGGCCAATCAGGTTCTCGATTTCGTCTATCGGATCGACATCAGCGTTGGCGGTGGGCGCTGGCGGCGGTGCAGCCGGTGTCGCAGACGGGCGCGGAGCTGCCGGACCGGGCGAACGATTGGCAGCAGGCGCAATAGAAGGCTCAACCGGTCCAGTGCCGGTCGGCACAGCCGCAACAGCGCCAGTCGACGCTGCCGAGCCAAGCCCGAACACCGGCGGAACCTTGAACCGGTCGTGGTCGGCACGCACCGACCCAAGCGCCTCACTCTGGGCGGCCGTGGCGGCGACGGTGGTGGCCATCAGGGCCGGACCGGCACTCGGCGCAGCAGCTACATCACCAGACCGTGGACCGGGCGCAGGATTTGGCAAAGGCGCTGAACTGCCGGCCAGCTCGGCCGAGATCAGATCGGCAATGCTGTCATAACCGGCAGGCTCGCTGTCTGGTTCGGTCGGAGCCGCTGCAGGCTGTTCCTCAGTCGATGCTGCGGGAGCAAATTGGGGCTCCGACTTTGGCCTGCTGTCACCGGGGTGACCGAAATCGAGCTGGTCCTGCTCAGGCTGCGGCTTTTGCTCTGCAGGTGCCTGGAAATGCGGCTCTACAGAACGCCCCTCCTGCGAAAGATGCGAGGGCCTGGGACTTACGGGTTCGACCTTGCGCTCGGGGGCCGGCGTCGCCGGATTTTCCGACGAGAGCGATCGCAGGAAAGCGGCCGGTCCGCCTGCGGCAGGCTTCTGAGCTGGCTCGCCGGGAATACGCACGGAAACGAGCTGCGATGCTGCAGACGCGGAAGGCGTTGCCTTCCGATCGTCCTCGGCGTCGCGCGCCATCAGCTTGGCAAGTTCAGCGATCAGATCGTCTGCGGCTTCAGATGGTCCAGCCATTGTCTACGATTTCGCCAGCATAGAGCAGCGCCCTCTAGATTCCCGAAATGGCGCCCAAAGCGGGCGATTTTTCGCGATTCAACACAGTATTACGCCCGAATTATGAAAGCTCCGTTGGAGCGGACACACCCAGAATTCCTAGACCGTTGACGATGACCTGACGGACAGCATCGACCAATGCGAGTCGGGCATGGGTCAACTTCGGGTCGTCGTGGTTAACAAAGCGTAAACTCGCATCATCCTTGCCCTTGGCCCAGAAGCTATGGAAGGCCGCGGCAAGATCATGAACATAGAATGCAATACGATGCGGTTCGTGCGCAATGGCGGCAGCAGTGACGGTGCGCGGCCAGGCAGCCAGCACCCGTACCAGGTCAAGTTCTGCTGGCGTTACAATACGTTCAATGTCCGCCGTGGCCAAGCCGGCGGCAGAAAGATCGATGCCCGGCACCTCACGCTCAGCGGTCTTGAAGATCGAATAGGCGCGCGCGTGGGCGTACTGAACATAAAACACCGGATTGTCCTTGGTCTGCTCTTTGACCAGGGCAAAATCGAAATCCATGGACGCATCATTGCGACGATACATCAGCATGAAGCGAGTCGCGTCGGCGCCGACCTCTTCGACGACGTCCGCCAGGGTGACCAAATCGCCGGACCGCTTGGACATCTTGAACGGCTCGCCATTCTTGAGCAGGCGCACCAATTGGCAGATCCGCACATCCATGTCCGCGGCATTGAGGGAGACGGCCTTGGTGGCAGCCTGCAAGCGCTTGACGTAGCCGGAATGGTCCGCGCCGAGCACATTGATCATGTGGTTGAAGCCACGCAGGAATTTGTTGCGATGGTAGGCAATGTCCGCCGCAAAATAGGTGAACGAGCCGTCCGACTTGATCAGCGCACGATCCGTGTCGTCGCCAAAATCGGTGGCCCGGAACAGGGTCTGCTCACGATCCTCCCAATCCTCGGGCGTCTTGCCCTTGGGCGGATCGAGGCGGCCCTCATAGATCATGCCTTTTTCGCGCAACCAGGCCAGCGTCAGTTCAATGTCGCCGCCCTGCCCGTGCAACTGCCGCTCCGAGAAGAACACATCGTGGTGAATGCCGAGCAGCGCCAGATCGCTCTTGATCAGTTCGAGCATGGCAACCAGCACCCGCTCCCGCACAATGGCCAGCGCCTCCGCCTCAGGCTTGGCGAGCAGGCCGTCGCCGAATTCTTCCTTGAGAGCCTGCCCCACGGGTACCAGATAGTCGCCGGGATAGAGGCCCGGCGGGATCTCAATGGTTTCACCCAGCGCCTCGCGGTAGCGCAGCATGGTGGAACGCGCCAGGGTATCGATCTGGCTGCCCGCGTCGTTGATGTAGTATTCTCGCGTTACCTCAAAGCCTGAATAGGCCATCAGCGACGACAGCGTGTCGCCGAACACCGCGCCGCGTGTATGGCCAACATGCATCGGCCCGGTCGGATTGGCCGAGACATACTCGATATTGACCGCAGCGCCGCCACCAAGCGTGGACCGGCCATAATCGGCCCCCTGCTCGGCAATCGCCCGCAATACCTGGTGCCAGATCGGCGTATCGAGGCGGAAATTGATAAAGCCAGGGCCGGCCACTTCAACGCTGGTTACATCCGTATCGTGCTTGAAGTGTTCGACCAGTGCGTTAGCCACCTCGCGTGGGTTCTTGCCCAGCGGCTTGGCGACAACCATGGCGGCATTGGTGGACAGGTCGCCATGAGCGGGATCGCGCGGCGGCTCGACCACGACGCGCGCAAGCAGGTCGGCACCGACTTCTGGGTAGAGAACATGCATCGCATTGGCGACGCGCGCGGAAAACAGAGCGAAAACGTCCATGATAGACCTGACTATTGAATTGGGCCGGGGTTAACGGAAATCCGGTCGAGCGTCAAACAGCCGGGCATATTCGTCGAGGGCGTAAGGGTCCGTCATGCCGGCGATAAAATCGGCCACGATACGGGCCAGATCAGAGTCGCTTCCGGCCGTGGCTGCGGCAATGCCCCACCGACCCGGCAAATCCTTGTCATCCATATAGCGGTCGAACAGGGCGATAACCAGTTGTTCGCTCTGGCGCACCGAGACCATGACCGACTCATGGCGATAGACGCGTTCGAAGAGAAATGTCTTGAGCCCGACGATCGCCTCGGCAACGCGCGGCGAGAAGGTAACGAGCGTCCTGCCGGCCATGCGGACATCTTCGGCAGAGGCGACTCCGGCCACGGCGATATTGGCGGCGGTTGTCGTGATGACATCCTCAATGCTGCGGGTGATCAGGCGGCGCTGCACTTCGTGGGCCTGTCGCTTTGGGGCGACCGTCGGATAAAGCTCGAGCACTTCGCGAACGATGGCGCCGGCAAAGGGTACGTCAAGCAGGTCTTGCAATGTCAGCAGACCGGCCCGCAGCGCATCGTCAATATCGTGGGCATTGTAGGCAATATCGTCTGCGACGGCGGCGGTCTGGGCCTCCAGTGAAGCGAAGCTGGAAAGCCGCAGATCGGCAGCGGCGGGAATGTCGTCATAGCCGGCCGGCAGACCTTCTTCGGCATATTTGCCGTAGGGCGTGCCATCAGGATTGGTCAGGGGGCCGTTGTGCTTGAGTATCCCCTCCAGTGTTTCCCAACTCAGATTAAGTCCGTCATGTTCGGCATAGCGGTTTTCCAGCCGGGTCACGACCCGCATGGCCTGGATATTGTGATCAAAGCCGCCAAATGGTGCCATGGCGGCATGGAGCGCCCGTTCACCCGCATGGCCGAAGGGCGTGTGGCCCAGATCGTGAGAGAGCGCAACGGCTTCGGCCAGGTCCTCGTTGAGGTGCAGCGCGCGGGCCATGGAACGTGCCATCTGGCTGACCTCGAGCGTATGGGTCAGCCGGTTGCGGAAATGATTGCCGTCATGCTCGAAGAATACCTGCGTCTTGTGCTGCAGCCGGCGGAAGGCCGTGGAATGGATGATGCGGTCGCGGTCGCGCTGAAACGCGCTGCGGGTAGGACTAGGCCCGGCCCCATGGGTACGACCCAGGGACTGCTCGGGTTTGGAGGCATAAACGGCGGTATCGCTCATCGGTGAAGGTCGCCCAATCTTTTGGCCCTTTTCATTCCGGTGCAGAGTTACTATTTTAGCCTGACCGTTATGACATTACGAAACGGCACGGAAATCAAAATGACCGATACCGCCCTCGCTCCCACCCAAGTTGTACTGACCGACCGTGCTGCCAAGCGCGTCTCGCGGATCCTGTCCAAGGAAGCCGAAGGGACTGTGTTGCGTATCTCGGTGGCCGGCGGCGGTTGCTCGGGATTTCAATATGAATACAACCTCGTACAGGAAAAGCCCGGCAGCGACGACATCGTTCTGCAAAAAGGCGATGCGGTGGTGCTCATCGATTCGATGAGCCTGGAATTCATGGGTGGATCGGAGATCGATTTCGTCGACGATCTGATCGGTCAGGCGTTCCAGATCCGCAACCCCAATGCCGTTGCCTCTTGCGGATGCGGCACCAGTTTCGCGGTCTAAAACTTCCATACCAGGCAGACATTGATCTGCCGCCGCTCTATGCTCCCGGTAAAAACCGGAGGCGTGTCATGAATTTACAGTCCAGTCTTGATCAGATTACCGCAACAGCAGTGGCTGAGGGCACAGTTGTTGGTGGAGCAGTGATCGTGGGGCAGGCTGGCCAGACGCTCTATCGACACGCTTTTGGGATGTCAGACCGGGAAGCCGGACACAAGGCTGGCTTTGACACCATTTACCGGCTGGCGTCGTTGACCAAGCCCATGGTCTCGCTGACGGCGCTGGCGCTTTGCGATGCAGGCAAGCTCTCGCTCGAAGACGCCGTGACCGACTACCTGCCCTATTTCACACCCCGCTATAAGGGCACGACGCCGACCATCCGCCTGCGCCACCTGCTTACCCACACGGCAGGGCTCGGCTACGGCTATGGGCCGGAGACAGGCGTCTCAACCGGTCTGGCCGATGACGAGCTTGACTATGAAACCAATTTCACTCGCCTGGCGGCGCAGGAATTGCTGTTCGAGCCAGGCACACGCTGGGAATATTCCGTCGCCATCGACGTTCTGGGTGCCGTGGTCGCCAAGGTCTTTGGCGGGACACTGGAACAGGCCGTCGCGCATTTTGTGACCCAACCGCTGGCCATGCATGACACGGCCTTCCACGTGACGGACCGAGCCCGGCTGGCGGCCAATTATGGCAATGCTGCGCCAGCACCCGAGCGCATGGGCGACAGCTACCTGCAGCGCAAGACGGATGGCAGCGCGGTACTGTTCTCACCCGCGCGCGCCTTTAACCCCAAGGCGTTCCAGGCCGGTGGGGCGGGGATGGTTGGTACACCTGACGATCTGTTCGCCTTCTTTGATCATGTTCGCGCAGGCGCGCCCGCGATCCTGAAGCCTGAAACATTTGCCATGGCGTGTCGCCCGCAGACCGGCGACGTGCTCCGCGCTCCGGGCTGCAAGTTCAGCTATTTTTCCGACATCATCGTTGACGCCGCCGCCGCCCAGACACCCGAGACTGTCGGCACCCTGGGATGGGGCGGCATCTATGGCCATTCCTGGTTCATCGACCCGGCGCGGGAACTGACGGTGCTGATGATGAGCAATACCGCGCCGGCGGGGGTGGAGGGCGCCTATGTCGACGCCATTCGCGACGCTGTGTACGCGGCGCAATAGGAGGCACCATCGTGACCATGGAGCAAACTCTGGACGCGGTCGTCGAGCGCGCCATCGCTGAACGGCGCATCGTCGGGGCCGTGCTGCTGGTGCACAAGGATGGCCGCCCGATCTATGAAAAGGCGCATGGGCTTGCTGACCGGGAAGCAAGCCGACCTATGACGCTCGATACGATCTTTCGCTTCTCATCCCTGACCAAGCCACTGGTTGCAGCGACGATCCTGGCACTCTCGGACGCCGGCAAGCTCAGACTGGACGACCCGGTTACTCTCCACCTGCCCGATTTCAAGCCGCGACTGCCCGATGGCAGCGCGCCCCCGATCACCATCCACCATCTGCTGACCCACACCGCGGGACTGAGTGCGGCCTCGATCTTGACCCCGGCGGAGCAGGCAGCGGGTGTCAACCGCTGGCTGCTGGGAACGGACGTTATTATGGCGAGGCTGGCAGGACTGGAACTGCTTTTCGCGCCGGGGACCGGATGGGCCTACGGCCCATCGATCGACGTGCTGGGGGTGATCGCCGGAAAGCTGGCAGGCGGCACACCGGGTGATGCCATTGCAAAATACGTAACCGGTCCGTTGCGGATGAGCGATACTCTGTTCGACGTTACCGATGCGCTCAGGCTGGCGGCAGCCTATGCCGACAGCCCCAATGGCGCGGTGCTGATGGATGATCCGCACAGCGTGCCAAACCCGTGGGGCGGGCAGACGAATTATGATCCCGGGCGCATTTTTGAAGCCAGGGCATTCCAGTCCGGTGGCGGCGGCGCTGCCGGCACCGGGCCAGACTTCATGACATTGCTCGAGGTCCTGCGCAGTGGCGGTGCGCCAATTCTGCGCGCCGAGACGGTAGCGACGGCGCTGGCCAACCAGACTCCGCAATTGGCCCAAGCCGTGGGGCCCGGGCTGCAGTTCGGCTATTTCGGCGCCTGGGTAGATGATCCTCGGACCGCCGGGCTGCCGGTCGCACGCGGGACAACTCGCTGGGGCGGGATTTATGGACACAACTGGTTCATTGACCCGAAAAACGGGCTGACCGTGCTGTCCATGAGCAATACCGGCCTGGAGGGAAGCGATGGCGCCTATCGGGATGAGGTGTGTAACGCGGTTTACGCCGCGCTCTAGTGTTGCCCCCTGCCCTTTGGGCAGCTAGCGTCTGGCCAACGGAGACTGTAATGCGCATCGCTACCTGGAACATCAACGGCATCAAGGCCCGACTCGAAATCCTGCTCACCTGGCTGAGCCAGGAAAAGCCCGATATCGTCGTGCTGCAGGAGATCAAGTCGGTCGACGAAGGGTTCCCTCGCGCCGAGATCGAGGCACTGGGCTATAATGTGGAGACCCACGGCCAGAAGAGCTGGAATGGCGTGGCGATCCTCTCGCTCTTGCCGTTTGATGAGGTCACACGCGGGCTGCCGGGTGATGACAGCGATGAACAGGCGCGGTTGATCGAGGGGGTGTTCTCCGTCGAGTCTGGCGTGGTGCGGGTGTGCGGCATTTATCTGCCGAACGGCAATCCCGTCGACAGTGAGAAATTCCCCTACAAGCTGAGCTGGATGCGGCGGCTCGAGGCCTATGTTGCAGAACGCCTGCTGCTGGAAGAGCCCTTCGTGCTGCTCGGCGATTTCAACCTTATACCGGCGCCCATCGATGCGCATGATCCACAAGCCTGGTGGGGTGATGCGCTTTACCGCCCCGAGAGCCTGGAACGCTTCCGGACTCTGACAAATTTGGGCATGACCGATGCGCTGCGCGCCGTCACGGCCGATCCTGCCTACACATTCTGGGATTTTCAGGCCGGGGCATGGCGGCGTAATGCCGGCATCCGTATCGACCATCTGATGCTATCGCCGCAGGCGGCTGACCGCCTCGATGACGTGCGCGTCCACAAGGACGTGCGCGGGTGGGACAAGCCGAGCGACCATGTGCCGGTGGAGGGGCTGTTCAGCCTTTAAGCGCCGCGGCATCGCCCATCAGAAGCCGGCAAATTGCGGGGCGATCGAAACGGCCAGCGAGGAAGCCTCAGCTTGCTGGTCAGGCGTGGACAGTGACAGCGCATGATTGAGCTTCTCATCAATCCAGCCAGCATCGGCGGTGCCATTGCAACGCTCGTGGGCGATAGTCATCCACATCAGCCCCTCAATGGGCTGCGCCTCGATGCCTTCAACGCCACTAAACAGCAGGTCGCCAAGCTGCGCCTGCGCTGGACAATGCCCCTTGCGCGCCGCCAGTGAGAACCAGCGGGCACTCTGCAGGGGATTAACACCCATCTCGTCTTCCTGCAGATAGAGCAGGCCCACACGATATTGCGCATCAGCATCACCAAAATAGGTGGCGGCATGCAGCAGGAGCGCGTGGGAGCGGTTGGCATCCGCGGGAATACCGGCGTCAGGCAGGCCCTGCTTGTAATAGTCGCCAACCTTCACGAAGGAGCGCGCAACGATATCGGCCTCGACACCCTTGGGTGCCGCGTCGGCATGCTGGTTGGCGATCTGGGCAAAGTAGCCAAAGGCCTTGACCGGGTCGCGGGCTACCCCTTCGCCGTTCTCATACATCGTGCCCAGCTGCCACATCGCCATCGGCTGGCCGGCATCAGCCGCATTCTCCAGGGCGGCAAGCAGCTCACCACTCGATACGCCGCCCCCTGCCCCGTCGAGCATATTGGCCATATTGAGCGCGGCGTCCGCTGCCGTCTGTGCGTGCACGGGCATGATCGAGGCAGAAAAAGCCAGGACAGCTGCCACAGTCACGGAAATCAGGGAATGGTCCCTAATGGTCCGCATCGTACTCCTTTTGCCCGCACCTGTGCGGACGGTGTTATCTAGCCGGGCCGACACATCGGCAACCGGTTGAACCATGCTGCTGGCTCCGGCCAGTGACGGCCGGACCAGTCGCTCTTTCCGCATGACGCCGCTTGGAAAAAGCGCTGTTAAGAAATTGTTAAGACCAGTTTGTGACCGCATTGAAGCCGCGCCGATCACGAGATTGCGCGTCACAGATGTTGCAGAGAACGCAGTGACAAACTGACGGTCAGCTATTGCGGTGATCACGTTCAAGTCCATCCCTTCACCTTGCGCCAATCCCGTGAAAACGAAGCGCTTTCATGAAAAACGCACGGCTCTGCAATCGGTGGGGACATCACGAGGAAAGAAGTCAAACAGCTTCAGCATCCACATGCTGCGCTATCAGCCATCCGCCCCAGATGCCTACGTCCGGTTTGTTTAGGATGAGATTGTGGCGACAAACATCGCCAATTGGTTGCCAAGGCCAACCTCTGAAATCAATTCAGAACCATTGTTGCTGAATCGTCACAGAAGCACAGGGAGAGCTGTGTGCTCTGTCAAGCACAGGCGTGCCCAAAAGATGCCGCCCGAGGGAGAGTTGATTGTCTGCTTTTGCGAATGTGCGCATATTCACAGCCTAGCTGAATTCCAGCCTTGGGAGTGCCCGATGAAAACCATGTCCGAACTGACCACAGACAATCTTCAACAGGACATGGCAATTCATGCACTTTCAATTTCCGTGGACGGAGGCGCCTGCCGACGCGCGCCGTAGCCACTTTCTCAGCAAACTCTTCCAGAACAAAACTGACCGCTCTCCCCTTGCCGCATTGCGGCGCACGCGCCTACGCAAGTTTGCACGCTACTACCGACCGCACATACCCCTCTTGCTGGCCGATCTGGCGTGCGCCGTTCTCGTTGCGGCCTCCGCCGTGGCCTTGCCATTGTGCGCCAGTTACATCACGAGCCACCTCTCAGACCTCTCCGGCGCGTCCGGAGCAAATGAGGGGCTGATGCGGATCCTCGCCATTGGCGGGGTAATGCTTGGTGTGTTTGTCGTGCAGGCGCTCGCCACCTATTTCGTGGATTATCAGGGCCATGTCATGGGCGCACGCATCGAGGCAGATGTGCGCCGTGAGCTTTTTGAGCACTGCCAGAGACTGTCATTCAGCTTCTATGATCGCCAGCGCGTCGGTCAGTTGATGAGCCGGATCAGCAATGACTCGCTGTGGCTTGGCGAATTATTCCACCATGGCCCCGAAGACCTTGCCATTGGCTTGCTCAAGTTTTGCGGCGCCATGGCGGTGCTGGTCTTCATAGACCCCGTGCTGGCGGGATTGATCGTCCTGCTGGTGCCGTTCGCAGTGCTTTATGCGCGCCATTTCAACAGGCGCATGCACACCGCGCTCAATGGCAGCAAGGAGCGCATCGCGGCGGTCAATGAGCGGGTCGAAGACGCTTTGTCAGGCATACGGGTGGTGCAGTCATTCGCCAATGAAGCAGTTGAACTGCGTCGCTTCGAGACAGAAAACCAGGCATTCTTCGAGAGTCGGCGCGACGGTTACCGCAGCGAAGCGCTGCTGTGGTCCGGTATGGACGGTTTTGCCCAGTTGATCACTATCATGGTGATTGTGGCGGGCGCCGTGCGCATCCTGCAGGCCGAACTGACGGTCGCCGAGATGCTGACCTTCCTGCTCTGCGTGGGAGTTCTGGTAGACCCGATAAGGCGGCTGGATAACTTCATCCGCCTCTGGCAGGAGGGTTATACAGGCTTTGTCCGTGCCATGGATTTGCTCGACGAGGTGCCCGACATCACCGACCGGGCAGACGCGGTGGAACTTGCCACGGTGCGGGGCGCCATCGGCTTCCGCGATGTGCAGTTCGGCTATGAAACGGGCAGCTCGCCGATCCTCAGCCGGCTGTCGCTGGATATCAGGCCGGGAGAATTCGTGGCCCTGGTAGGGCCGTCGGGTGTGGGCAAGAGCACCTTGTGTGCACTGATCCCGCGATTCTACGACGTAAGCGCTGGACAGGTCACCCTCGACGGACGCGATGTCCGCGATGTGACCCTGGCCTCGCTGCGGCGCAATGTGGGCGTGGTGGCGCAGGACGTCTATCTGTTCAGTGGCACCGTGGTGGAAAATCTGCGCTATGGCAGGCCAGACGCCAGCGATGCCGAAGTCGTCGCTGCTGCAAAAGCCGCCAACGCGCATGACTTCATCACCGCGCTACCACAAGGCTATGACACCGACATTGGTCAACGCGGCGTCAAGCTGTCGGGCGGTCAAAAGCAGCGGCTGACGATCGCCCGTGCCTTTCTCAAGGATCCTGCAGTGCTGATCTTTGACGAGGCAACCAGCGCGCTGGACAATGAAAGTGAAGCGGCTGTCCAGCAGTCTGTCCTGTCGCTGGCCAAGGGCCGGACCACGATCGTCATCGCGCATCGCCTTTCGACGGTGCGTCACGCCGATCGCATCCTCGTGCTGACGGCAGATGGCATTGGCGAGGAAGGGACGCATGATGCGCTGATGGCGGCCAACGGGCTCTACGCCGGGCTGCACAGAGATCGCTCCAGCATCTAGAACACGAGGGTCCGGTGGCATGCCGCCGGACCCTGCCCTAAAGCCAGCGCCTGCCGCGCATCCACCAGATGATGATGACAGCCAGAACCGCCAGAGCAACGCAGACGGTCCAGAATGCATGAACCTCGCCGGCAAAGGGGATGCCTTCCACGTTCATGCCCAGCATGCCAGTGATCAGGGTGAGCGGCATGAACACCACAGTGACCGCCGCCAGAATCAGCATGGTACGGTTCATCTGCTCGGCGCGCGCGTCAATGATCTGCTCGTGCACCAGAACGGCGCGTTCCGAGAGAGATTGCAGCTCATCGCCAATCCGGGCCGTGCGGGCCGAGGCTTCGCGCAGGCGCAACCGGTCGCGTGCGGTAAAAAAGCTCAGATCCTCGATTTCGAGCGTATTGAGCAGGTCACGCTGCGGCCAGACGATACGGCGAAAGTTGATCAGATTGCGACGCAGATCGGCAAGCCGGGCATTGGCCTTGGGATTGTTTTGCAGAATCAACCCCTCCTCGATGCTGTCGAGCCGGTCGCCGAGCACTTCCACCAGTGGCTCAAGACGATCCGCCGCGCGCAGGCCCATGCGGGCCACAAGGTCGGCGGGCGAAATGGGAGCATGATGGGCTGAGATCCAGTTAGAAACGCCAACGAAATCGAGAATGTTGAGTTCGGAGGCGATGATGACCCGCCCCTTCTCGATCCATATGGTCAGTAGCTGCCGCCCCATGTCGTCCGGCTCGGCACCCGGCCGCGCTACCCGCATGACAACCATGGCGCGGTCCTCGATTACCGTACAGCGCGAGCGCGTGCTCGGCACGGTCAGCAATTCGGCATTGAAGGCGCCAAGCTCCTCCTTGAGCCACACCTTGAATTCGGGTGACTTGGAGTTGCCACTTACCAGTTTGAAGCCCCGCGCAGGGACCGATGGCTCGACAGCGCTCGGCTCGTGCCGCACGGCGCCGCCGCGCCCGTCGAACACCAGCACCGCGCCGACGCCAACCATGCCGTTGTCGACTGTGTGGCTGGGCGGACGGCGCGGCGTGTCGTCCATGGGTGGTCTCAACTCAGACGCTTGAGGGCTTTGGAGATATGATGGCGCCGTTCGATGGCAGCTTCGCGACGGGCCTTCTGCTCCTCGATAACCTCTTCGGGCGCCTTGGCGACAAACTGCTCGTTGCCGAGCTTCTTGTCGATCTGGGCAACTTCCGCATCGAGCTTGGTCACTTCCTTGGAAAGGCGGACCTTCTCGGTGGGAATATCGATGAAATCGGCCAGTGGCAGCGCCCAGGTGGCCTCTGCAACAACAAACTGAGCCGACTCTCCCGGTACATCGGTTTGCGGCGTTATGTCTTCCAGCCGCGCCAGACGCGTAATCAGCGAAGTTCCTGCGACCAGGCGGCGCAAGGTCGTCTCGTTGGCGCCGACAACCACCAGCGACAGCTTTGCACTGGCCGGCACGTTCATTTCGCTGCGCACCGAGCGGACATTGGTGATGACATCGATCAGCCAGGTCAGGTCGGCATCGGCCTCGGCATCTTCGAGACCAGTCAGGTCAGGCCATTCGGTCAGGATCAGCATGTTTTCGCGCGGGGTGCCGAACTTGCCGGTCTCAGCCCAAAGCTCTTCGGTGACGAAGGGCATGAAGGGATGCAGGATCGTCAGGATCTGGTCGAGCGCCCAGGCTGCGGTCGCGCGAGTCTCCGCCTTGGCGGCTTCGTCATCGCCCATGAAAACGGGCTTGGCGAATTCAACATACCAATCGCAGAAGGTGCCCCAGGTGAAGTCGTACGCCGCATTGGCGGCTTCATTGAACTTGTAATCAACGATGCCCTGCGTGACGGCGGCAGCACCGCGGGCAGTCGCCCCGACGATCCAGCGGTTGAGCGGCAGCTGGTTGGCTTTGGGGTCGTAGCCCTCGACACGGCGGCACTCGTTCATCTCGAGGAAGCGTGCGGCATTCCAGATCTTGGTGACGAAGTTGCGGTAGCCCTCGACACGGCTCATCGAAAGCTTGATGTCGCGACCCTGGGCAGCCATGGCAGCCAGCGTGAACCGCGTGGCATCCGCCCCGTACTGATCGATGAGCTCGAGCGGATCGATCACATTGCCCTTGGTCTTGCTCATCTTCTGGCCCTTCTCGTCGCGGACCAGGGCGTGCATGTAGACGGTATGGAACGGCTCTTCCTTGAGGAATTCGAGGCCCATCATCATCATGCGGGCGACCCAGAAGAAGATGATGTCAAAGCCGGTGACCAGCACGTCCGTCGGGTAGTAGCGGCGCAGCTCGGCGGTATCATCAGGCCAGCCCAGGGTCGAGAAGGGCCAGAGGGCCGACGAGAACCAGGTGTCGAGCACGTCTTCGTCGCGCTTGAGGTCGACCGGCTTGCCATAATGCGCATCGGCAAGGGCCTGCGCCTCTTCGGCTGACGCGGCAACGAAAGCTTCCTTGTCCGGGCCATACCAGGCCGGAATCTGGTGACCCCACCAGAGCTGGCGCGAGATGCACCAGGGCTTGATGTTCTCCAGCCAGGCGAAATAGGTATTCTCATATTGCTGAGGCACGAACTTGGTGCGGCCCTCGCGCACCGACGCCATGGCCGGCTGCGCCAGCACATCGGCCTTGACCCACCACTGGTCGGTCAGGAAGGGCTCGATGACGACGAGTTTGCTCTTCTCGTCATGGGGCACCATGATCTTCTTGTCTTCGATATGATCAAGGCCGCGCGTGGGGTCGGCTTCGGCCATTGCCGTCAGGTCGGCGATAATGGCCTTGCGCGCCACGAAACGCTCCAGGCCACGATATGCAGCGGGGACAAAGTCATCATCGATGATGTTGCCAGCGGTCGTGAAGACATTGATCTGTTCGAGATTGTTGCGGACGCCGACCTCAAAGTCATTGAAGTCATGCGCAGGGGTAATCTTGACCGCGCCCGTTCCCAGCGCAGGATCGGCGTATTCGTCCGCCACAATGGGGATGCGACGGCCGACAAGCGGCAGATCGACGAACTTGCCGACCAGCGGCGCATAGCGCTCGTCCTCGGGGTGCACGGCAATACCGCTGTCGCCCAACATGGTTTCCGGACGCGTCGTCGCGACGATGATGTAGTCGCGGGTTTCCCACTCGGTGGGCTTTCCCTCTTCGTCATGGGCAATCGGAAACGGGTAGGTTACGCCATCGGCAAGCGGATAGCGCAGGTGCCACATATGGCCCTTGACCTCGATGTTCTCCACTTCCAGATCGGAAATGGCGGTCTCCAGGCCCGGGTGCCAGTTGACTAGGCGCTTGGCGCGATAGATCAGGCCGCGCTGGTGCAACTCCACGAACACCTTGGTGACCGCCCGGACCATCTGGTCATCGGGCGCGCCGTTTTCACCCATGGTGAAGCGCTCGCGTGAGAAATCAGCCGAGGCCCCCAGGCGCTTGAGCTGGTTCATGATATTGCCGCCGCTTTCGGCCTTCCAATCCCAGATCCGGTCGACGAACTTCTCGCGCCCCATCTCGCGTCGGCCGGGCTGCTGGCGTTCCATCAACTGGCGTTCGACGATCATCTGGGTGGCGATGCCGGCGTGATCCATGCCGGGCTGCCAGAGAACGTCCTTCTTCAGCATGCGGTTGAAGCGGACGAGGATGTCCTGGATCGTGTTGTTGAGCGCATGGCCAATGTGCAGCGAGCCGGTCACATTGGGCGGCGGAATGACGATGGTGAAGGTTTCCGCGCCAGGCGCCGCCCCTGCCCCTGCGGCAAAGGCATCGGCCTTTAGCCAATCGGCATAGACGCGGTTTTCGACGGCGCCGGGCTCATAGGACTTTTCAAGCATTGATCACTCGCAGCAACAGCGACCCGCCAGGCGATGTCTTTCAGTGGAGAAAGACCTGACGGGTCGGACAAAGGGTTGGGCAGACTTCAAGCAAATGCGCGATGCGGGGTCAACCGTATCGCGCATCAAGGCATGTCTGACAGGTCAGAAGGGCTTATTCGCCGCGTGAAACGCGGGCGATTTCCTTTTCCACCATGCGTTCGACAACTGCCGGCAGATTTTCGTCGAGCCATTCCTTGAGCATGGGGCGCAGCATGTCCCGCATCAGGGACTCGATGGTAGCCCCGGCATTGCCGAGCCCCAGTCCATTGAGCTTGGTCATTGAACTGCGCACGGCAGCCTGTGTCGTCGCTCCCAGCAATTGGGACGCCATGTCGCTGGACAGCGAGGGATCGGGCATTGGCGCGGCCTGGGCAACCGAGGGCTGGGGCGGCGGCGTAAAGCTGGCCACTTCGGGCTCAACTTCAGGCGCGCGGGCCGACACGGCCTCGACTTCCGCCATTGGCTGCGGATTGAACGCCGGCACATCCAGTTCGGCCTCAACGTCGAACTTGGGCAGATCGACGTCATCATCGGCCAGTTCCGGCTCGGGCTCGGGTTTAGGCTGAGGCGCGGCGACCGGTGCCGGCTTTGCCGCAGCGGGTGCAGGCTTGGGATCGGGAATTATCGACCGCTGAACCGGCGGATCAAACGAAGGCAGATCGTCATCCTGTTCGGCGGGCGCGGGAGCAAAACTGATGTCTTCGGGGTCGACCAGAGGTGGCGTGGCCACTGCAGGCTCTTCGTCAACGGGCGTATCGGCCAGAATGGAGTCGAAGCTGAAACCATCAATATCATCGTCGTCGCTGCTGTCGACGATCTGGGAGGCGTTCAGCGCAAGCGGCTCTATATCGTCAAGCATGTCGTTGAGATCGCGATCCGCAGGGCGGGCGGGAGCGGCCTGCATTGGATCATCTGCGGCCTGAATGGCTGCCCGGCGCGGCCCCCCGACAGCATCGTCATCCGCAATGATCTGGCGAATGGACGACAGGATTTCGTCCATTGAAGGTTCTTTGGGTGCCGGCTTGTTCATAGGTGCCTCTTACTCGTGCGCTCGAACCGGAAAACTAGGCCTCCGCCAACGCGGCCAAACCCTGATTCGTCAACAACACCTTAGCCCGGACCATCTATTTTAGGAATCACGGACGTAAGCATACCAGTGGTCTTCCACTAAAACTTGTGGCCGGGCAATGCCCGGCCACCAAGTATGGATGCAAGTATCTGGGCTTATTCGCTGACGGTGCGCAGCTCGGCCCACACATCATCAACAGCCTGCGTATAACGGACTGCTGACTTGATCTGAACATTCAGACCCAGATCGGCGGCCGTCAGATGCCCGATCGCGGCGAGCAGGGAGAAGGTGGCGATCACCTTGTTGGACGAGGCATTGATCAGCGACTCGCGCGCGGAGGTCAGTTCCGCCTGCGCATTGAGCACATCAAGTGTCGTCTTCGTGCCCAGGTCGCGCTCCTGGATGACACCATCGACCACGGTTCGGCCAGAGGAAACGGCAGCGTTGGCCGAAGCAATCTGGGCGTCAGCGCTCTGGATGCCGGCCCAGGCCGAAATCACGGACTCGCGAATCTGGTCATAGGTCGACATCGCATCGACTTCGGACTTGATCTGCTGGATATTGGCCTTGCGCACGCCAGCGCCGATAGCGCCACCAGAATAGATCGGCACGCTGATCTGGAAACCAAGTGTGCCGCTAAACCCGTCGGTAGACGTTGGCCGGCTCGGCGTGGTGGCCCTGCTCGAGACCGTGCCATTGATGGTGGCCTTGGGGCCGAAGGCGGCCTTGGCACCATCACTTGTGGCCTGGGCGGCGCGGATAGCGGCCTTTGCCATCATGATAGCGGGATGGTCGGTCTCGGACTCGGCAATCGCGGTAGGCAAGGATTTCGGAATCAGGCGCCCGAAATTGTGACCTGCATCGAGGTTTTGCGGTGCGGCGCCGACATAGCGCTGGAAAGTTGCCTGGCTTATTTCAAGGCTGCTCACGGCGGCGCGGTAGGCCGCATCGCCTGACGCAAGGCGCGCCTCGGCCTGGGCCACGTCAATCCGGGTACCCTCGCCCACATCCAGCCGGTCGCGCGACGACTGCAGCTGTGCGGAATAGAAACTGCGGTTCTCTTCGCGCAGCGCCACGAGCTGGCGCCCGCTATAAACCGCCATATAGGCCTGGACAACCGCCAGCAGCACCGTCTGTTCGGTATTGCGAATCTGATACTCGGCGGCATCGGCACCGGCGCGGGCCGCCTCGATCCTCGCCTCGGTCTGATAGTTATCGAAGATGGTCTGGCTGTAGTTAAGGCCGGTCGTGAGCGACGTACCGTCATCAAAGCTGTTGTTGATGACGCTCCAGTTATACGTGCCATTCAGGGAAGCGCTGATCGAGGGACGCTTGGCCGCTTCGGCCAGGGCGATATCTTCAGCGGAGGCCTTCGCATTGAGCAGAGCCGCCTGAAGGTCGGGCGCATAATTGTAAGCGGCAGTCAAAGCCTGGGCAATCGATTGCGCCTGTGCTCCGCCGACCGCTACCGCGCTGGCAATCAGGGCCATTGCACTAGCGACCAATTTTACGCGAAAACTCATGGTCAGCCTCTCCAGTATGTCTCAAAGTGTATGCTCGGCGTGGGGGCTGCACAACCCGCGACAGCCGTCATGATCCAAGGTTCAAGCGTATTTCGCGCTCACCGTGCTCGAACGGCAACAACGCTATCGTTAAGCGCACCAACAGAAAATCCCGGGTACTGTTGGCCATCAGAAGACAAACTCGGCTTCAGCAGGTTGCGGATCGAGGGGCGGCAGGCTGGCGTTGAATTCGCCCCGTGCCGCAAAATCGTTGCCGGTTCGGACAAACACATTGGCGACGGCAACGCCGCCAGAGCGAATCAGGGCGACCAGACGCCCCTCGTCATTGAGGCGCGCCAGCATCGCATCTGGCACGCTATCAAGCGCACCCTGCACGATGATGACATCGAATTTCGCGGCCCGGCCAAGCGCGCCGAAATCACCCGCAACTATGGTGGCATTGGAGATGCCGAGCTGCCTGAGGTTGGCTGCAGCCTTGCCCGCCAGCTCTGCGTCGGCTTCCAGCCCGACGACAGACTGCGCCAGGCCTGCCATCACTGCCGTGCCGTAGCCTGTTGCCGCTCCGACATCGAGCACGGTATCGTGCTGGGTAATCTCGGCCAGTTGCAGCAATTTGGCCAAAGTGGGCGGCGCCATCATGAAACGCCGGCTTGCTCCCTGACCGAACCACTGGATATCATCGATATAGGCGAGCGCCTGACGATCGGCAGGAACGAAAAGCTCGCGAGGCACCCTGCTCATCTGCTCGAGCAACCGCCACTCGGTGATCCCGCTGGTGCGCAACTGGTTGTCGACCATCGTCGCGCGCAAATGCTCGAACCGTGTCATTTCCGTTTTCCGCCCCAGGCCATCATATGCTGGACGTGAATATCCCCAGCCCAGCGCCTTGGCAAGCCGCTATCACGGACTGCGACCAAATGGATGATATGCCCGAACTGTGGCCTCGCACAGCGCTCGGCAACCAATCACTTCCAGTCAGGAACGCAGTTAATATCGCCCCAAGAGAAAATTGAGCGGCGAAGAACAGTTGTCGAGGCAGTTGGGGAAATGGAACTTCTGGACCGACCAGCCATTGTATAAGTTCACGTCGGATCATTTCATCCGGCCCAAAAGGAGCTTTACTATGATAAGCTCGTTTCGTTATTCCGAACAGGCAGCCGATTTCGCCGTAAACCTCTACTTGTTTCAGGCAATGGATGGTTCAGCACGGGCCAATGTCAAAGGCCCGGTCAGCCGCCACACCACAGATGACCGCCAGCTATTCGAAAGCATGACGTCCCTGACACTGCACAAGGCATTTTCATTCGCCATCCGGATGGCAAACCGTAATGATGTGGAGATCGTGGTCAGCGGCGACCGCAGCCTGTGGGATGCCAATTGGGGAAATCTGGCGCCGCTTACCAGGTGAAATCCGACCATATGGATTTCACAAATTGTTGGAGGCCACGTCCGGAATTGAACCGGAGTACGCGGATTTGCAATCCGCTGCGTAACCACTCCGCCACGTGGCCTCACGAAAGCTGTACCTATTGGACGACAAGGGCTTATGCAAGACCCCTGCTTGCGCAGAGTGAATTTTCTGGAACGCTCTCGAAGGCATAAATCCGCAATTCCCCGAAATCGGTTCTCTGCCTGTGCGCCAAAGCAAGCCAAATGCCCCTGCTCCAACCTGGTCACGCGATCGATTCTGGCTCGACCACCGGAAAAAAAACGCGCTGAAAATGGCGGCCGTCGCAACACAGTGTGCGTCCAGCGCCTTTTCAGACTGCGGTTTCAGAGCTGCGCCAGCAATGCTGGCATGTCGCGCCGCGAGTCCGCGTTGGGGCAAACCTTCATATTCGACCGCACACCGGAGCAAGGTCCAGGCTGTCGACGCAGCGCCAGGGGATCGCGGCTGATGCATTGGCGGAGTTGCCGGCGCTGGTCGTCCACGAATGGACTTCGTGGGCACCCTGTGTTCTACCCTTGTGTCGTTTGAACTGTCGGACCCATTGGCCAGCATGAATCTAGTCGACCTGTTTCCAAGTGAACGTGTTTTTGTGAACGTGGATGTCTCAAGCCGGAAAGAGCTGTTGGGGTTTCTCTCCGAGCGTGCAGGCGAACTGGGCTTGGTCAACGGGCAATTGTGCAGCCGGGCCGTTGCTGCCCGCGAGGAACTGGGCTCGACCGGCCTGGGCCATGGCGTGGCCATTCCCCATGCGCGAATAGAAAATCTTGAAAAGGCCGTCGGGCTGCTGGCGGTTCTATCAAGCTCTATCGATTTCGAGGCGGTGGACCAAGAACGGGTGGATATCGTGCTGATGCTGCTGATGCCGGCGCAATCGGGTAGCGATCCATTGAAGGTGCTTTCGGCCATCGCCAAGTTTGCCCGGCAGGATCACGCCATGAACGCCTTGCGTCGGACCGAGACGGTGGACGGCGTCATCGAGATCCTCCGTCAGGCTGACGAGGATAGCTAGCGGCTGACCGGCATGGGCTATTGGTCGGCCGGCCTGGTTTCGACCACTGGTACCTCTTTTGAGCCTTCGACGCGGTCGCGATGCAGCGCCGCCCGGGCCAGCAGCATGAGCGTCACCGGTGTTGTCACGCTGATGAAGATGAAAATCAGAAATTCATGGGCGATGAACCGCTCTTCGCCGATGGTCGACAGGATCGCCGAGGCGGCCAGGACGCCGACCGCACCAAAGCTGGTGCCCAGCGTGGGCATGTGAATGCGCTGGTAGAACGACTGCATGCGGGTGAGGCCGATGGCTCCGATGAACGTCACCACGGCCCCTGCCAGCACCAAGGCCGAAACCAGGACCGCCGCCCAAAGTGGCACGTCATCAACGCTCATTCGATCACCTCGCCGCGCATGAGGAATTTGGCGAGCGCCACCGTGCCCACAAAGCCCAGCAGGCCGATCAGCAGCGCCACTTCGAAATAGACCACCGTACCGGCGCGCATGCCGAAGGTGACCAGCAGCAGCATGGCGACCACATACATGGCGTCCAGGCTCAGCACCCTGTCCTGGGCGCGCGGGCCGACGACCAACCGATAGAGCGTCAGGACCATGGACGCCGCCAGCAGAACCTGGGCCACCGAGATGCTCCAGAACAGGATTGTTGCGCTCATTGGAATATCTCCAGCAACAGGGTTTCGTAGCGGCGCTTGACCGTGTCGATCCAGGCCTGCTCGTCGATTACGTCGAGCACGTGGATGAGCACGCTGCTTTCAACAGGGTCGTATTCCAGCCAGGCACTGCCGGGAGTCGCGGTGAGAATGCACGACAATACGGCAAGCGCCGGCGGATCGGTGAGCTCGAGCGGCATCTTGATGAACCCGGCCGTGGTCTGGCGTTTCGCTCCGGCAAGGATGATGCCGCTCACGGCGATATTGGATCGGAAAATGTCGGCGGTCACCTCAATGAAGAGCCGGAAGACCAGATCGGGCCGGCGGATCCTGGGCTTGTGTGGCAGCAGCCGGGCCATGGCATGCGACGCCGCCCAGGCCACGGCAAAGCCAAGCAGGACATGGCCGAGGCCCGCCGATTGCTGCAGCAGCAGCCACATCAGCGTCAGCGTGATCATCAGTAGCGGATGGGGAAATATCCGGCTCATGGGCGGGTGTCCCCGATCAGGTCGGCGGTCGGGCGTGGGCCCATCACCTCAAGCACGTACAGTTCGGGAATACTGACCAGTGCCGCCGAACTCTCCATATAGGCCAGCACAGGCGCCGGCACGACACTGAGCGCGATGCACAGCGTCAGCAGGACTACGATAGGCAGGATTTCGCTGATCCGCGCCTGCGCCGCACCGGGCTCCAGCGTCGCCCAGAAGATATTGATGCCGCTGCGCGCCATGGCGATCAGCACGGCCAGACCGGACACGATCAGCGTCCCTATCAGCCACCACGATCGGGCCGACGGTCCGTCAGGTCCGTCCAGCGCCGTGCTGAGCATGGCGAATTTTGCCAGGAAGCCGGAAAGCGGCGGCAGTCCGGCCAGCAGCAGACAGCAAATGCCGAAGCTGATGCCCAGAAATGCGGTGCTCGCGGGAATGATCAGGCCAGGATCCTGTGGCTGAGGCTCCTCTTCCTCTTCCCTCTCCCCGAAGGCCTCCATGGTCACCGCCAGCACGTCCGCACCGACGATGCGCGAGCGCTCGATGATCTCTATCAGCAGGAACAGTGCACCGATCGCAAAGGTCGAGACCACCAGGTAGAACAGAGCGCCGCTCATGACGGCAACGCCACCAAAGCCAATGCCTGCCAGCAGCGTGCCCGACGAGACCAGCACGAGATAGCTGGCCAGGCGCATGCTGGTCTGGGCGGCCAGTACGCCCACCGTGCCAAAGGCCAGGGTAGCGATGCCGCCGATGAACAGCACATTGTGGCTGAAACCCAGCACGCCGCCCGCCTCGGCGGCGAACAGCAGATAGGAAAGTCGCAAAAGGGCGTAGACGCCGACCTTGGTCATGATGGCAAACATCGCCGCCACGGGCGCGGTGGCGACCGAATAGGCGCCGGGGAGCCAGAAGCTGATGGGCCACATGCCCGCCTTGATGAGGAAGGTCAGGCCCAGCAGGCCCAGCCCGGCATCGAGCAGTGGCCGGTCAGCGGCAGCAATCTGCGGAATGCGGACGATCAGGTCGGCCATGTTGAGGGTGCCGGTGATCCCGTAAATCAGCGCTGCACTGATCAGGAACAGGAACGAGGCGACGAGATTGACCGCGATGTAGTGAAGGGCGGCCTTGACCCGGGCGGTACCGCTACCATGCAGCAACAGCCCGTAGGAGGCGGCCAGCATCACCTCGAAAAACACGAATAGGTTGAACAGATCCCCCGTGAGGAACGCGCCGTTCAGCCCCATCAGCAGCAGTTGCAGGGTCGCGGGAAAATTCGCACCTGCGCTGTACCAGCGGGCCAGAGAAAAGGTCAGCGTCGCCATGCCCAAAATACTGGTGACCAGCACCATGAGCACCGAGAGACGATCGGCCACCAGTACGATGCCGAACGGCATGGGCCAGTTTCCCAGCGCATAGGTCTTGATCAGTTCGGAATCAGACGGGCCCAGATGCACCGTCGGAATGACGAGCAGCAGCGCACAGCACACCAGCAGCGCCGTTGCCGTGAGGCTGATGACGATCTTGAACGTGCTGAAGCGGTCATCGATCAGGGTGACGAGAATGGCGGTGGCCAGCGGCAGCAGGATGGGAAATATGACCAGGTGGTCCAGAAAATTCATGGCTTCATTCCCTGCCATCCACATGGTCAGTGCCGGTAAAGCCCCGGGCTGCCAGGATGACCACCAGAAACAGCGCGGTCATGGCAAAGCCTATGACGATGGCCGTCAGCACCAGTGCCTGCGGCACCGGGTCGGCATAGGCCGAGAGGTCCTTGTTGGCATGGTCAAGCACGGGGGCCGCGTCGACCCGCAACCGCCCCATGCTGAAGATGAACAGGTTCACCGCATAGGAAATCAGCGAGAGCCCGATAATGACCTGGAAGGTACGCGGTCGCAGCACGAGATAGACCCCGGAAGCGGTCAGTACGGCAATGGCGATCGACAAGACCGGTTCCATCAGCGGACCTCCTGGCTGCCGGCTTCGCCATTGCGCACGGTAGCGGTGCGGCGCGCTGCCCGGGACAAGCGTGGAGAACGAATGGACTGGTGCGCCAGTGCAATCAGGATCAGCACGGTGGAGCCGACCACGAGCAGGAAGACTCCCAGATCAAACAGCAGCGCCGACGCAAGCGGCACGCGGCCGATCCAGGGGATGTCGACGTACTGAAAATAGGTGGTGAGGAAGGGATAGCCGAAAATCCAGGCGCCCAGACCGGTCAACAGGGCGATGGCCAGGCCCGAACCAATCCAGATAACGGGCAGGATGCGCAGGCGATCCTCGACCCAGCGCGTGCCGCCGGCCATATATTGCAGGATAAACGCGATAGACATGGTCAGCCCGCCGACGAAACCGCCGCCGGGCAGGTCGTGCCCGCGCATGAACAGATAGACGGCCACCACCATGATGACCGGAAACAGCCACTGCATGATCAGTGAGGGCACGAGCAGGTAGGCCGCAATGGTGTCGCCCGGGTTGCGTTCCGGGCGATCCTGGTCGAAGGCATTCTGCGCCAATTGCTGCTGCGGCTTGCCGACGCTCTCGGAGGCCGGGCGGAACCGGCGCAGCAACGCAAACACGGTCAGGGCCACTACACCCAGCACGGCGATTTCCCCCAGCGTGTCGAATGCGCGGAAGTCCATCAGCATGACATTGACGACGTTGGTGCCGCCGCCCTGGCTATAGGCGTTGTCGAGAAAGAACTCGGAAATGCCCTCGACTGCCGGGCGGGTCATGATCAGATAGGAAGCCAGGCCAAGGCCAAGGCCGGCCACCGCCGCAACGATCATGTCCCGGTAACGCCGCACGCCGTCGCGAATGCGCGCATCCATGGAGACAGTCGGCAGGCGCTGCGGCAGCCAGCGCAGGCCGAGCAGGATCAGCACCGTCGTGGCGATTTCCACCACCAGCTGGGTCAGCGCCAGGTCGGGAGCGGAGAACCAGACAAAGGTCATGCAGGTGACAAGGCCGGCACCGCCCAGCAGGATCATCGCCGCAAAGCGGTGAAACTTGGCCTGGTAGGCAGCCGCCAGGGCACAGGCCCCGCCCACCAGCCACATCAGGGCAAACACCGGGTCGAACGCAGTGGTCGGCGCCACCAGCGGACCGACGCGGTTCCACAGCGGCAGCGCGCCCACGGCGATGGCGAGCGTCACGATGATCAGCAGTTGCGGCTGCAGCCTCCGGGTTCCCGACCAGGCGCTCAATATCCGGGCCCAGCGCCAGGTCACCGTGACCAGCACCTTTTCGAAGATGCGCTGGCCGCGGAAGCGGTGCAGCAGCGGCGTGCCATCGCGCTCAGATGTCAGATAGCGGTAGAGCGCAATATAGAGCAGCACACCGCCGACCAGGGCAATAATGCTCATCATGAGCGGCAGGTTGAAGCCGTGCCAGATCGAGAGGCTGTAGTAGGGCGTATCGTCGCCAAGCACGGCGGTGACGGCTGCGGCCAGATAAGGCCCCACGGTGATGCCCGGGATGATGCCGACGGCCAGGCAGATCAGCACCAGGAACTCGATTGGCCGTCGCATCAGCGCGGGTGGCTCATGCGGGACGCGGTCGATTGTTTCCGGCGGTGGACCGAAAAACACTCCGTGCACGAAACGCAGCGAATAGGCGACGCTGAACATGCCGGCAATGGTGGCTCCGATGGGCAGGGTCAGGTTGACGAACGCATTGGGGTCGAACTCCGCCGTTTCGGTGAAGAACATTTCCTTGGACAGAAAGCCGTTCAGCAGCGGCACACCGGCCATGGCGGCGCTGGCGATCATGGCCAGCGTCGCGGTGAAGGGCATGAAATGGTACAGTCCGCTGAGCCGTCGGATGTCGCGCGTGCCGGTTTCGTGATCGATGATCCCGGCGGCCATGAACAGCGAGGCCTTGAAGGTGGCGTGATTGGCGATGTGGAAGATTGCAGCGACCAGGGCAAGTGGCGTGCTCATGCCCAGCAGCGTTGTGATCAGGCCAAGATGGCTGATCGTGGAATAGGCCAGCAGACCCTTGAGGTCGCGCTGGAACAGGGCGGCATAGGCACCGATCATCAGGGTGATGAGGCCGGCGAAAGTGACGATCCAGAACCAGCCGTCCGTCCCCGACATTACCGGCCAGAACCGCACCAGCAGGAAGACACCCGCTTTCACCATAGTGGCTGAATGCAGATATGCCGAGACCGGGGTGGGAGCGGCCATGGCATGGGGCAGCCAGAACTGAAACGGGAACTGGGCACTCTTGGTCATGGCGCCCAGCAACATCAGGATCAGCGCCACGTTATAAAGGTCGTGGCTGCGAATGATGTCTCCCGAGGCCAGGATGACGTCCAGATCGTAGCTGCCAACGATGTGGCCGATGACCAGCAGGCCGACAAACAGCGCCAGGCCGCCCGACGCGGTTACGATCAGCGCCATGCGAGCGCCATCGCGGGCATCGCTGCGATGGTGCCAGTAGCCGATCAGCAGAAAGGAGATGACGCTGGTCAGCTCCCAGAAAATGGCCAGTTGGATGATGTTGCCCGCCGTGACCAGTCCAAGCATGGCGCCCATAAAGGCCAGCAGAAACGCGAAAAACCGGGGCACGGGGTCCTTCGGCGACATGTAGTAGCGCGTGTAGAGCACCACCAGAAAGCCGATGCCGGTGATCAGCACGCAAAACAGCCAGGCAAACCCGTCCATGCGCAGGACCAGGTTCAGCCCCAGTGACGGCAGCCACTCTATTTCGTGTCGAACCACGCCGCCGTTGGCGACATGGGGATAAAACGACAGGGTGATCGCCAGTAAGCCAAGCGACAGAATGCCCGAGAGCCACGCCTCTGAATTCCGTGCATTTGCCTTGAAAGTTGCAGCTATGAGCGCCGTCACGAAGGGCGCAGCGACGATGGCTATGAGCAACTGAGACAATGGCATTATCGCTTGAACGTCTCCCGGCGGATGAAAGGGATGCAGCGGCAGATTCGTGCGCGCGTGGTTACATTAGTGAAGACTGGCGGAGAAATGATCAAGCGTTGAAAACCGCAGTCGGGCGTCAACGAGCACACCTAAAGCCTTCCCGTCATTGTGACTTTCTGACGCGGAGCAGCCAAGGACAGCCCCGTGCAGCAATCTGAGTGCCTATCCGGACCTGGCGGGGTTCGATCGCCGGCTTATCCGATCATCAGATGGCGGATCTGGGTGTAGTCGAGCAATGATTGCATCGATAGATCCGAGCCATAGCCGGAATTCTTGACGCCGCCATGCGGCATCTCGGTGGCCATGACACCATGGGTGTTGATCCAGGTGACACCGTATTCGAGGGCATTGGCCAGCCCCATGGCGGTTGCCGTGTCGCGGGACCAGACCGACGAGCCCAGCCCGTATTCGGAGTTGTTGGCCCAGCCCAGGGCCGACTGCGGATCATCGAACGGCGTGATGCTCAGCACGGGTCCGAACACCTCCTTCTGCACGATCTCGGCATCAATGGGGGCGGCAACCAGCGTCGGGGCGAAAAAGTACCCGCCGCCTGTCTCGGCCGTGCTCCCCTGCATCACATCGGCGCCGGCGCGGCGGGCGCGGCTGACAAAGCCGTCAACGCGTTCGAGCTGGCGGGCGCTGATCACGGGGCCGAATTCAACATCATCGCGCTCAGGACGGCCATATACCAGCGAGCCAATCATAGTCTCGAGCTTGTCGGTGAGCGCCTGGGCCACATTGGCCTGGACGAAGATGCGGCAGGCGGCGGTGCAATCCTGACCTGCATTGTAGAAACTGGCCTCGCGCAGCGTCTCGACCAGCTTGTCGAGGTCGGCGTCCTCGCAAACGATGACCGGGGCCTTGCCGCCAAGTTCGAGATGGGTGCGCTTGATCATCGGGCCGGCGGCCGCCTGCAGCACCGCGCGACCGGTGCGAACATCACCGGTAAGCGAGATCATGCGGACGGTGTCGTGCGAAATGAGGCGCTGGCCGACGTCAGGGCCATTGCCGCAGATAACGTTGACGACGCCGGGCGGCAGCACCTCGGCAAAAATTCTGCCCAGCTCCAGCAGGCTCAGGGGCGTCAGCTCGCTCGGCTTGATGACGACGGCATTGCCCGCCGCGATGGCCGGCGCAATTTTCCAGGCCGACATGAGCAACGGGTAGTTCCAGGGCGCAATCTGCGCCACCACACCGACCGGATCGCGCCGGATCAGGCTGGTGAGCGCAGGGGATCGGTAATTGCCTGCAGCAGGCGCGGGCATATTGCGCACTGCAGTGGCGTAGAAACGGAAGACATCTGCGACATTGGCCAGTTCGCCGGCTTTGACGAAGCGCAGCGGTTTGCCGGCATTACGCGATTCAACATTGGCCAGGATATCGGCGCGTTCTTCGATCAGGTCGGCGATCCGCCACAGGGCCGCGCTGCGCTGCTTGGGCGTGGTCTGCGCCCAGCCTTTATAGGCGGCGTCGGCTGCGGCCACGGCAGCGTCGATCTGTGCCGGACTGGCGGTAGCCACTTCAGCCAGCGGTGTGCCAAGGGCCGGCTCGAAAGCGATCTCCACCGCCCCCTGCCCCTGCACGAACTCTCCGTTGATAAACAGCCTCGTCTCAAAATCACTCACGCTGTCAACTCCGTTGCTGGCTTTGGCCGATAGTCGGTACGAGCGGCCTGTCCGACAAATCGCCAGAAGGCCAGATCATGCGGGCGCTCCCCCGGACGCCACTCCGGGTGCCACTGTACCGCAAAAACCGGCGCCACGGTGGCCGTGGCGGCGATGGCCTCGATCACATCGCCCGGGCCTGTCGCATTGACGGCCAGACCAGGCGCCAGGCGATCAATGGCCTGAAAATGGACGCTGTTGACCATCAGCCTATCGCCGCCGGTGGCCGTGAACAGAGCGGAATTGGGCACCACCTCGATCGTGTGCGCATGAGCGAACATGGCTTCGAGACCCGCATCGTCGGCCGCATGATGCACCCCTGCCCCTGCCCCGGCCCCGGCGCGCATGTCGCGCAGCGTGCCGCCCATTGCCACGTTGATTTCCTGCAGGCCACGACAAATGCCGAACACCGGTTTGGCGGCGGCGATGGCGGCATGAATCAGCGCCATGCTGAACCGGTCACGGGCGGAGTCGACAGGGGCCTGCCCCGGCCTGTCGGAGCCATAATGGCTCGGCTCGATGTTGGAATTGCTGCCGGTGAGCAGAACCGCATCAAGGCGCTCGACGATGCTGGCGGCGTTCCCGGCGGGCTGTTGGGATGGAATCAGCAGCGGCACGGCGTGCGCAAATAGCTCGACGCCATCGATATAGCGCTGCTTGACGATCTGCGCCGCTTCGCCTTCCACAGCGCGCTCGCAGGCGATAACGCCGATAACCGGGTGATGTTCAACCATGTCGGGCCTGGTCCTTCCGCATCCGGGTCGGGGCCTCCCTAAAGGACCGCGCACCTGCTAGGCTATCGCTATGACATACAAAAAACTCCGCGGACAGGCATGAGCAACGAATTGAACAACGGCGCCAATATCGTCGACTGGCTGGATCAGAACCCGCAGGTAGAAGTGCTGCACACGGCAGTCGTCGATCTCAACGGCATTATGCGCGGCAAGCGTATTCCTATCGATCAGGCCCGCCGCATTGCCGATAATGGCATTCGCATGCCGCTTTCGATTGTGGGCGTAGACGTGTGGGGCGAGGATATTGTGGGCAATCCGATGGTCTTTACCAGCGGCGACGCCGATGGCATCTGCAGTCCCACCGGACGGGGTGCCCTGCCCATCAACTGGACCACGCGACCGAGCGCGATGATCCCGCTCTGGCTGTTTGAGGACGCGCGCACGCCCTTCCTGGGTGACCCGCGCCAGGCGCTTGCCCATGTGGTGCGTCGCTTTGCCGAGCAGGGACTGACGCCCGTTGTCGCTACCGAGCTTGAATTCTACCTGGTGGACCCGGAAGCCGATTCCGCCCGTCCCCCGATCTCGCCCTATACCGGCAAGCGGCTGGATTCTGACGCCATTCTCTCGCTCGACGAGCTGGAGGATTTCGGCGAGTTCTTTCGCGATGTCTATCTGCAATGCGAGCAACAGAACGTGCCCGCCGATACGGCCGTTGCGGAAAATGGCATCGGCCAGTTCGAGATCAATCTGCTGCACAGCTCCGATGCCCTCAAGGCGGCGGACGACGCTGTGCTGTTCAAGCGGATCGTCAAGGGTGTGGCCCGCAAGCACAAGCTGGTCGCCACCTTCATGGCCAAGCCCTATGGCGGGCGCTCGGGCAATGGCTTTCACGTCCATTTCAGCCTCAACGACGCCGCCGGGATCAACGTGTTCGACGACGGCACCGAGACCGGCTCGGATGTGATGCTTCACGCCGTGGGCGGGTTGTTGTCGGGAATGGCGGAATCCACGCTGCTGTTCGCGCCGCACTTCAACTCCTATCGCCGCCTGCGCCCCGATACGCATGCGCCAAGCGCCGTATCCTGGGGTTATGAAAATCGCACCACCGCCGTGCGCATTCCCGGCGGCAATCCCAAGGCACGCCGCATCGAGCACCGTGTTTCGGGCGCCGATGCCAATCCCTATCTGGTGCTGGCCGGCATTCTGGGCGCGGCCCTGGTGGGCATCGAAGACGAGATGAAGCCGCCCAAGCCCTTCAAGGGTCGCGCCTATTCCGAACGCTTGCCCAAGCTCCCGGCCGACTGGGCCTCGGCAGTCAACGCTTTCGAAGATGGGGACATGATCCCGCGCATTTTCGATCAGACGCTGCACTCGATGTTCGTGGCCTGCAAACGCCAGGAAATCGCCGGCTTTGCCTCCCAGGTCACCGATCTGGAATTCAGCGCCTATCTGGAGATCGTGTGATGGCTTCACCTACTTACGCCGGCGATGGCAGTTACCCGCCCAGCTATTATGCCGCCTCGCGCGCCATCACCCGGCAGCCCGTTACCCTCAGGGGTGACGTTCAAGCCGATATCTGTGTGGTGGGCGCGGGCTATTCAGGCCTGTCTGCGGCCCTGCATCTGGCCGAACAGGGCTTCAAGGTCGTGGTGGTCGAAGGCGCCAGCGTCGGCTGGGGTGCCTCTGGCCGCAATGGCGGTCAGGTGGTCAACGGGCTCAATGCAAGCCTGAGCACGATAGGCAAGCGCTATGGCCAGCAAACCGCCAATTTTGTCGGCGGGCTGATCCAGGAGGGGGCCGGGATCATCTATGACTGGGTCGAGCGCTATGGCATCGACTGCGACTTGCGCCGCGGCAACATTTACGCCGCCTATACGCCGGCCCATATGCGTGATCTTGAGGCCAAGCAGGCGCTGTGGCGCAAGCACGGCATGGACGAGCATGAGATGCTCGACAAGGATGCGATCCGCCGCCACATCGGCAGCACTGTCTATGAGGGCGGTATGATCGACCATTCGGGCGGTCACATGCACCCGCTCAACCTCGCTTTGGGCGAAGCCCGGGCGCTTGAGGGTCTGGGTGGGGTAGTCTACGAACACTCGCCGGTCACCGGTGTCGATCAGAAGACCGCCACGGTCAGCACGGCACATGGGCGCGTGCTGGCCAAGACGGTACTGGTCTGCGGCAATGCCTATCTGGGCAATGTGGTCCCCGAGCTCACCGCGCGGGTGATGCCGGTGTCCACGCAGATGATGGCGACCGCGCCCCTTGGTAAAGAGCGGGCAGAGGCGCTGCTGCCCAGCGGGATGTGCGTGGAAGATGTGCGTTACATTCTCGATTACTTCCGGCTCAGCGCCGATCACCGGCTGATCTTTGGTGGCGGCGTCGTCTATGGCGGCACCGATCCGGCCGACGTCATCGCCAAGCTGCGCCCGAATCTGGACAAGGTGTTTCCCCAGCTGGCGGACGTGCAGATCGACTACGCCTGGAGCGGTAATTTTGCATTGTCGTTCTCGCGCGTACCGCAATTGGGTCGGCTGGGTGACAAGGTCTATTTCGCCCATGGCTATAGCGGTCACGGCGTCACCGGTTCGCACCTGTTCGGACGGATACTGGCAGAAGCCGTGGGCGGCGACCTGACACGGTTCGATACTTTCGCCAACCTGCCCTGGATACCCTTCCCCGGTGGCCGGATGTTCCGGGCACAGTATTCGACACTTGGTTCGTGGTGGTATGAGCTCAAGGACCGCATGGGGATCTAGCACCCAGCCCCACCAATGCGGTGTCGGCGCGCATCGCCGCCGGTTATCCCCAACGGAGAGCAAAGCATGAGCGCAGCAGATCAGGTGCCGGTCGATCCCGGCTTTGCGGCCAAGACTGCCGCAGTGGACGTGCTTGGCGAGATCGATCTGAGCGGCAAGACCGCCATTGTCACCGGTGGCTATAGTGGCATCGGGCTCGAGGTGGTGCGGGCGCTGGCGTCCCGTGGCGCCAGCGTGATCGTCCCGGTCAGGACTCCGGCCAAGGCCGTTGAAAACCTCGCCGCCATCGCCGGGAAAATTCGCACCGAAGCCATGGATCTGGCCGATCTCGCCTCAGTGCGCCAGTTTGCCGAGACGATTGCCGGCGACCTGACCAGGCTTGACCTGCTGATCAACAATGCAGGCATCATGGCCTGCCCCGAAAGCCGCGTCGGGCCGGGCTGGGAAGCCCAGTTCGGCGTCAATCACATGGGCCATTTCGCCCTGACGAAAGCACTGATGCCCCTGCTGCAGAAGGCATCAGCCTCCCGGGTCGTGGCGCTGTCATCGACCGGGCACAAGATTTCCGACGTGCTTTGGGACGATATGGAATTCCGTACCACGCCCTATGACAAATGGGTGGCCTATGGCCAGGCCAAGACGGCCAATGCGCTGTTTGCAAACGGGCTGTCGCGCCGACTGCGCGACTCGGGCGGGCTGGCATTTGCCGTACATCCGGGCGGCATCTTTACGCCGCTGCAGCGGCATCTGCCCAAGGAAGAAATGATCGCGCTGGGCTGGCTGGGCGATGACGGGGAACCGTCCGAGATGGCCAGGGCGGGCTTCAAGACACCTGAACAGGGCGCTGCAACCACCGTGTGGGCCGCAACGTCGCCGCTGCTGGCCGGCAAGCCAGGGGTCTATTGCGAGGATTGCGATATCGCCCTTCCCACCGACCCCGACAGCCCGACGGCGCGGTTCAAGGGCGTCAACGCCCATGCCAGCAGCGATGAATCTGCCGAGCGCCTGTGGGCAATCAGCGAAAAACTGCTCGCGACGGCCTGACGGAAAGCGCGGCGCGGGTTCGCCGCTTCAGCCGATGTGTGGGCCCTGGCCTGCACGACCAGGCGGATCTGCGTCGTGACAATTAACATGACAATTCTCGTCTTGTTTTTTGACGATGTTGTTTGATAGATGGCGCCGCGCCGATGTTTCGGCATGGCGCCATCTTCGCAAACAGGATTCCACCATGCCCAAGCTCACCCTTGCCACCCGTTCGCGCGCGACAATCGCAGCAGCGCTCATCCTTGCCAGCAGCGCCTGGGTGGGTACGGCCATGGCGGCGCCAACCAGCTATCCGCTGACGATTTCCAATTGCGGCGTGGACGTTACCTTCACCAAGGCGCCTGAGCGCGCCGTGGCGCTGGGGCAGAACAGTGCCGAAATCATGCTGCTGCTGGGCCTGGAGGATCGCATCGCCGGCACCGCCTTCTGGCCCTCCAAGGTGCTGCCCGAGCTGGCCGAGGCCAATCAGAAGGTCAAGCTGCTGACCGTGGAATCGCCCACGCTCGAAGCGATCCTGGCTGAGCGGCCCGACTTTGTCGCTGCGCAACTGCTCAACCTGCTTGGGCCGCACAGCACCATTGCGACACGCGAGGATTACGCCAATCTGGGTATCCCGAGCTATCTGTCGCCCGGCGTGTGCGCCACGTCCGACGATGTGGCCGATGTTCACGGCAGCCGCGCCAGTCTTTGGAACATGGACCTGCTCTATCAGGAGATCGATGAGTTGGGGCAGATCTTTGACGTCGAGGATCGCAGCCAGGCGCTGATTGCATCCTTCAAGGCGCGCGAGGCGGCCCTGCGTGCCCGGGTGGCTGGCAGTTCGGCCGACCCGTCCTTCGTGTTCTGGTTCTCGAGCCCCTCGCCTGCCGATGACGCCTATGTCGGCGGTGGCCATGGTGCTTCGGCCTTCATCGCCGACCTGCTGGGGGGGCACAACGCCATCACGACCAACGCCGAATGGCCCACGGTGAGCTGGGAGGGCATTGTCGCCGCCAACCCCACCGTCCTGGTCATCGCTGATCTCGACAGGGATCGCTGGGCGCTGGACAAGCCGCAGGCCAAGAAGGACTTCCTGACCAGCGATCCTGTGGTCAGCCAGATCGATGCGGTCAAGAACGGCCATATCGCGGTGATGGACGGCCAGGCCATGAACCCGACCATCCGCACGATCTACGGTGCCGAGCAGCTGGCCGATCAACTCGAAGGCTTTGGTCTGATCAAGTGAGCGTTGTCAGCCGCAAACTAAGCGGGCAAGCGGGCCTGGGCCTGCTTGCGCTGGCATCGATGCTGCTGCTGGTGCTCTCGATAGGCGCCGGCGTCAGCATCGGGGAGTTGAGCATTCCGTTCGATACGGCCCTGCGCGCCATCACCAATGGCCTGGGCTGGACCGATTTCCCGCTCGACAATATCTACGAAAGCGTCATCTGGAACTATCGCCTGAGCCGGGCCCTGGTGGCATGCCTGTGTGGCGCCGGGCTGGCACTTTGCGGCGCCATTCTGCAGTCGCTGCTGCGCAACCCGCTGGCCGAACCTTATGTCCTGGGCATTTCGGCCGGCGCCTCCACGGGCGCGGTGTCGGTCATCGTCCTGGGGATCGGTGCGGGTGCGGTTACGCTTTCGGCCGGCGCCTTTGCCGGGTCGCTGGCGGCCTTCCTCTTCGTGGTCATCCTGGCCAGTGGCGCGCGGGGTGGCGCGGACCGGACCATTCTGGCCGGTGTGGCCGCTTCACAGCTGTTCAATGCCTTGACCTCCTACATCGTGAGCACCTCTGCCGACGCACAGCAGGCGCGCGACGTGATGTTCTGGTTGCTGGGCAGCTTCGGCGGCGTGCGCTGGCCGGAGTTTCAGCTGGCGCTGGTCGTGATGCTGATCGGCTTTGCAATTTGCCTCTACTACGCCCGGGCACTGGACGCTTTCACCTTTGGCGATGATGCGGCCTCCTCCTTGGGAATCCCGGTTGGCCGGGTCCGTGTCATCCTGTTCGCCACGACCGCCATGATGACGGCCACCATCGTGAGCATGGTGGGGTCGATCGGCTTTGTCGGGCTGGTAGTGCCCCATGCGGCGCGCTTCCTGGTGGGGCCGCTGCATCTGCGGCTGCTGCCGGCCTGCGTGGCGATCGGGGCCATCTTCATGGTGCTGGCCGACATCGTCTCGCGGGTGATCATTCCCCAGCAGGTGCTGCCCATCGGCGTGGTGACTGCGCTGATCGGGGTGCCGTTCTTCTCGGTAATTCTGTATCGGGCGAGGCGCGCCGCATGACCATCATCGCCCATAATCTCACCTGGAAAGCCGGCAAGGCCGTTATCGTGGACGACGTGTCGATTGCTGCCGAACCGGGCAAGATGCTTGGACTGCTTGGACCGAATGGCTCGGGAAAGTCCTCGCTGCTGCGCCTGCTGGTGGGCCTGCGCAAGCCCGACGCCGGCCATGTGACGCTCGACGGCGAGCCGATCACCAGGGTCAGCCGGCGCCGCCTTGCCCAAAGGGTCGCGCTGGTTGAGCAGCATGCGACGACCGATGCCAGCGTCACCGTGCTCGATGTGGTCCGCCTGGGGCGGACGCCGCATCGTTCGGCCCTGTCGCCCTGGACAAATACGGATGATGCGGCAGTCGAAGATGCGCTTGAGCGCGTTGGTTTGTCGGGGCGCCGCAGGCAATACTGGCATACGCTGTCGGGTGGCGAGCGCCAGCGCGTCCATATCGCGCGAGCGCTGGCGCAGATGCCCAGCGAGATCGTGCTGGACGAGCCCACCAACCATCTCGACATCCAGCACCAGATCGAAATCCTGCGGCTGGTCAGTGCCCTGCCCGTCACCAGCATTGTTGCCCTGCACGATCTCAACCACGCCGCCATGTTCTGTGACCGGCTGGCGGTCATGGCCCAGGGACGTATCGTGGCGCTCGGCACCCCCGAGGAGGTCCTCAGCGAAGTGCTGCTGCGGGAGGTGTTCGGCATCGAAACGCGGATCGAGATCTCGCCACATCATGGCCGGCTGCATATCCATTATCTGCTGTAGACTTTGCCTGCGGCAGACCGTTTTTCCAGGTTTGGACTTCACCCCTGATGCTGCGCCCTCCTAAAGTGAGCGCAACAAACGGAGAATCGGGTGAGCCAGCCAGTGGATCAAAAGACGCGCGCGCGCGAGTATTTCCAACCCGTCATGGCCGGCGCCCTGGCCGCCATTGTCGGTTATGCCAGCACGTTCACCCTGGTCCTGGCGGCGCTCACGGCAGCCGGTGCATCGCCGCAGCAGGCCGGTTCCGGCCTGATGAGCGTTTGCATCGCGCTGGGCGTTCTCAATATCGTGGTCAGCGCCCGGATGCGGGTACCGGTGAGCTTTGCCTGGACCACGCCGGGCATGGCGTTTCTGCTGACGGTGGGCGAGCCGGTGGGCGGCTTTCCTGCCGTAGCCGGAGCCTTTCTCGTCGCGGCGGCGCTGGTCCTGCTCACCGGGCTGATCAAGCCGCTGGCGCGCCTGATGGCGGCCATTCCCGCCCCCATCGCCAATGCCATGCTAGCTGGCATGCTGCTGACATTGTGCCTGGCCCCGATCACGGCCGTGGGCACAATGCCGATGCTGGCGCTACCCATTCTGCTGGCCTGGGTGATCGGCCTGCGCTTTGCCCGGCGATACGCGGTTCCGATCGCCGTGCTGGTGACGGGCCTGCTGCTGGCAGCAACAACCAATCTGCCGCCCGGCGCACTCGATGGCAGCTGGCCGGCACTGGTGCCGGTCATGCCGGTGTTTACCCTCGATGCCATCATAAGGATCGGGCTGCCGCTCTATATCGTCACCATGGCCTCGCAGAACCTGCCCGGTCTGGCGGTGATGCAGGCCAATGGCTTTGTGCTCGCCCCGGCCCCGCTATTTGTCCTGACCGGCATTGCCAGCGCGGCAACGGCGTTCTTTGGCGGGCAGACGAGCAATCTGGCAGCCATAACCGCCGCGATATGCGCTGGACCCGAAGCCCATCCGGACAGCACCAGACGCTGGCCAGCGCCGATTTCGGCGGGCGTGGTCTATCTGTTGCTGGCCCCGGCAGCCAGCCTGGCCGCCGCCTTCATTGCCGCATCGCCGCCATTGCTGATCCAGGCGGTGGCAGGTCTGGCGCTGCTGTCGAGCCTGTCGGCTGCGTTGGCCGGGGCGTTGGCGCATGAGGAGGTGCGCCTGCCGGCCATTTTCACCTTCGTCACCACAGCATCGGGAATCACCATGATCGGCGTGGGTGCGCCCTTCTGGGGACTGGTGGGCGGCATCGCCATGCTGATCCTGCTGCGATTCGGGAACAAGGCGGCGTCGACGCCTGCACGGTCATGAAGCAGCCCCATGCTGTAATCATCGCCGGCGGACGGGGGGTGCGGCTCGGTGGCGTGCGCAAGGCGGATCTGCGGATTGGCGGGCTGAGGCAGATCGACCGGGTTATCGCGGCCCTGGGCGGAGCTGCCCAGCCCCTGATGGTGGCAACCGGCCCATCCGGGCAAGGCACCGTCCTCGCGCGGAACTGCCTGGGCGTGAGCGATCTCGAATCACCATGCGCCGGCCCCCTGGCCGGACTGGCCGCCGCGGTGGCGGAACTCACCAGACAGGGCAAGATGGAAGGACTCCTGGTCTCGGTGGCGGTCGATACACCTTTTTTGCCGACTGACTTTGTCTCGCGCCTGATTGCCGGATTGGGAGATGGCGCAGTCGCCTACGCCGCCTGGGGTGAGGACTTCTATCCCCCCAATGCCATCTGGCGTCTGGAAAGCCTGCAGGGCCTGCCGAGCGCCCTGAACCAGGCCAATGCCCCGGCCAGCCTGAAGACGCTGCAACGCAGCCTGGGCGCGCACCGCATCGATTGGGGCGAATGTGCGGTCAATCCATTTGCCAATATCAACACCCTTGACGATCTGCTTGCCCTGCAGCGCGCCGCGCGGATGTGACGATGTTGTGGCAAGTTATTCACACAGGTGCCAATTGGGGCTTGGCAAACCAAACCAAGTTCGGTACATGGACCTCGCCTTCGCAAGAAGGTCAACGAAGGTGTTCCGCGGTAGCTCAGTGGTAGAGCAATCGGCTGTTAACCGATTGGTCGTAGGTTCGAATCCTACCCGCGGAGCCATTCGTTCCTCGCTCGATATCGGGCAATAATCCCCACCATGTCAGATCGCTGCATCCGCTCCCCTGGCGCGGCAGTGCTCGACGCTATCGCCGCGCATCCCGACATCATCTATATTTTAGTGCATAGGCGTTCCAAGCAGCATTGTGCTCCCGGCTCATTGGCTGTCTGCAACCAGGAACTGCACGCCAACAAAGAGGTGCTCGCATGAGCAATGGCATGGACTTGGATGGCGAAAGCCAGATCACGCTGACCCGCACTATCGATGCGCATATCGATGACGTGTTCAAGGCCTGGACAGATCCAGCCCTGATTGAGCAATGGCAGGCCGATGAGGCCGAACTGGACGCATTCGAGGGTGGCGAATACAAGTTCACCACCTTCGGGGATGACGAAGACCCCGAAGATCATACCGTGAGCGGCGAAATCCTGGCGTTCGTGGAAAACCAGAAACTGGTCATGAGCTGGGTGCACAAGGACGAGGAAGACGATGAGGACGATCTGATCTTCGTGCTCGACATCGCCTTCAAGGCCATCGGCGAAGACCAGACCCAGATCACCCTGATCGAGCGCGGCCTGGCCCATGCGGATCCCGAATCGCGCATCTTCTCCATAGAGGCTTGGAGCGCTGCCCTCGAGCATCTCGCCGAAGTCATGGAATAAACTGAACCAGCCCTGCTCTCCGCACGTATCAGGTGCGGAGAGTTATTATGACGACGACCAGTATTGCCTGGATGCGCAACGACTTGCGCCTGGCCGACAATCCCGCACTAGATGCCGCCATCCGCAGCGGCGGACGGGTAATCGCGCTTTATATCCATGAAAAGACACCGCAGACGCGCCCGCCCGGGGCGGCTGCGCGCTGGTGGCTGCATTCAAGCCTGAACGCATTGCAGGCCGACTTGTCCGGCATCGATGTCGAGCTGCAGATTCGCGCCGGCGACCCGGCCGAGATTTTTGCCGAACTCGTGGCGGCCGCCCCGGTCTCATCGGTGTTCTGGAACCGGCGCTATGCCGCAGGGGAGCGGGCAGTAGACAGCGCCATCAAGCTTCAATTGCGCGCAGCCGGCGTCGAGGTCAAATCCTTCGCGGCCAATCTGCTGATCGAGCCCTGGGACATCATGACCGGGCAAGGCAGGCCATATTCGGTCTTCAGCCCGTTCTGGAAAACCCTCAGGCAGCGGCACATCGCGACGCCGCTGGCTTGTCCCGCAGCGCTTGCAGCAAAGCGTCCGGCACGTGTTGACGTTGACTACCAGGAGCCGCAATGGGCCGAAAAGCTGAGCGGGCACTGGTATGTCGGGGAAATGGCAGCGCAGCGGAACCTGGCCGATTTTCTCGACCACAGGATCGAGCGCTATCGCGACGAGCGCGATTTTCCCGACAGCGATGCAACCTCCAATCTGTCACCGCATCTGCGATTTGGCGAAATCAGCCCCCGCCAGATCTGGCAGGCGGCCATCCTGACCGCCGAGGTCTCGCCGCAGAAAGCGACGGCCGTCGAAAAATTCCTGTCCGAACTGGCCTGGCGCGATTTCAGCTACCATCAGCTCTACCACCGTGGCGATATCGCCAGCGAGCCAATGCAGTCCAAATACGCCGATATGGTCTGGCGCGATGCCGATGCAGATCTGCGGGCTTGGCAGTGCGGTCAGACCGGCCTGCCGATCATCGATGCGGGCATGCGCGAACTGTGGGAGACCGGCTTCATGCACAACAGGGTGCGCATGCTGGTGGCGTCGCTGCTGACCAAGAACCTGCTGATCGACTGGCGCCACGGCGAAAAATGGTTCTGGGATTGCCTGGTTGACGGCGACGTCGCGAGCAATCCCGCGAGCTGGCAATGGGTGGCTGGCTGCGGGCTCGATGCAGCACCCTATTTCCGCATCTTCAATCCGGTAACCCAGGGGGGACGGTTCGACGCGCAGGGGGACTATGTGCGGCGCTGGGTGCCCGAACTGGCCGGCCTGCCCGACAAATGGCTGCACAACCCGTGGGAAGCTCCAGCGCAGGTGCTGGCCGCCGCCGGTGTGCAGATCGGTGCGGACTATCCGGCCCCGATTGTCGACCTCAAGGAATCGCGGGCCCGTGCGCTGGAGGCAGTCGGCGCGCTGTAGCGGAATGAAATTGCGCTTTGCGGCTGCTGGCGCATTGGCATTGCGCACCCGGCATGATCGGCGGAAAGCTCTGCCTGAACAGGCTGTTATGGCTTGCGGGCGCGGACCGGCGGCCGTACGCTCATGGTTTAACAACCCCAGCAGATTGCGCCATGGCCAAGCACAGCGACCTCATTTCCGCCATCGGCAATACGCCGTTGATCCGTCTCAACCGCGTTTCCACGCTGACCGGATGCGATATCTGGGGCAAGGCGGAGTTCCTCAACCCCGGGCAGTCGGTCAAGGATCGCGCGGCGCTGTTCATCATCCACGATGCCGTCAAGTCTGGAACCCTCAAGCCCGGTGGCACCATTGTTGAAGGCACGGCGGGCAATACCGGGATCGGCCTGACCCTGGTCGCCAACTCGCTGGGATTCAAATCGGTGATCGTCATCCCCGAAACCCAAAGCCAGGAAAAGAAGGACGCGTTGCGGCTCTATGGCGCCGAGGTCATCGAGGTGCCGGCCAAGCCCTACAAGAACCCCAATAATTACATCAAGGTATCGCAGCGTCTGGCGGAAAAGCTCAATGCCGAGCTGCCCGAGGGCGCTGTCTGGGCCAATCAGTTCGACAACGTCGCCAATCGACGGGCGCATGCTGAAACCACGGGCCCCGAGATCTGGCAGCAGACCAATGGCCGCGTTGACGGCTTCATATGCGCAGTAGGGTCAGGCGGTACACTGGCTGGCGTCGCCGAAGCCCTTCGCGCACGCAGCGGTGATGTCAAGATCGGCCTGGCCGATCCCGAAGGCGCATCCCTCTACAATTACTATGCCCACGGCGAGCTCAAATCATCCGGCAACTCGATCACCGAGGGTATAGGCCAGGGCCGCATCACCGCCAATCTGGAAGGACTGACGGTGGATTACCCCTACCAGATTTCCGACGGCGAGGCCCTGCCCTACATCTTCGACCTGCTTGAGCATGAGGGACTGTGCCTGGGCGGCTCGAGCGCCATCAATATCGCCGGCGCCGTGCGCATGGCGCGCGATCTGGGACCGGGCAAGACCATCGTCACCATCCTGTGCGATTATGGCAACCGCTACGCCAGCAAGATCTTCAACCCCGAATTCCTGCGCGAAAAAGGGCTGCCGGTGCCCAATTGGCTGGAAGATCGCACGCCGATTGATATCTCCAGCGTGATGATGCCCGAGCCGGTCTAGGACGGGTTCGCCTCAGACAGTTTGTTCGATCAGGTCAGCCTGCTAGAGTGCGGCTCCATGAGTCTGGGGCAATGTTTTGGTCGGCTTTGACGACGTTCTGCGCGCGGTATTCGCCGATCTGCATATTGTGGCGGCGGTCATGGCCGCGATTTACCTGCTGGCCTTTGTATGCGCCGTGCGCGAAATCATGATTTCGCGCACCTCGCAGGGCTCGATTGCCTGGATCCTGGCGCTGGCGCTGCTGCCCTTCCCCACGGCATTTCTCTATCTGGTCTTCGGCTGGAAGGCCTTTGACGACTATGCGACGGACCGCATCCGCAATGGCCGTGCTGCACGTCCCCTGCGCGCCAAGGACCTGGCGCTGATTGACCGGGAAACCGATGCCCTCTGGCCGGTACAGGCCAAGGTCTCCGAAGTACCGTTTCTGAGCGGCAACGATGTCGAGCTTCTGGTGGACGGGCGCGCCACGTTCGACTCCATCTTCGCCGGCATTGCGGCGGCTAGGAGCTACCTGCTGGTGCAGTTCTACATCGTGCGCGACGATGCCCTGGGCCAGGAACTGGCGGAACGGCTGATCGAGCGCGCCAGGGCCGGCGTGAGGGTGTTCCTGCTCTATGACGATATCGGCAGCACGGGCATGCCGAGGCGTTTCCGCGCGGAACTGCGGGCCGCCGGCATCAAGGTGGCCGGTTTCAACCAGCGCCACAAATTCCTGCGGCTTTATGGTCCGACGCGGATCAACTACCGCAATCACCGCAAGATCGTGGTTGCCGACGGCCAGCATGCCTGGGTGGGCGGCCACAATGTGGGCGTGGAATATCTCGGCCAGGACCCCAAGGTGGGGCACTGGCGCGATACCCATGTTCGGGTCTCGGGCCCAGCCGCTCTGGGCTGTGCCCTGCTGTTCCGCGAAGATTGGGAATGGGCCACCGGCGAGGCCTTGCCCAACGAGCCGCCAGCCACGATCGCCACGCCGGGCGATCAGTCCGTGCTGGTGATGGGTACCGGGCCAGCCGATCGGCTGGAAGAGTGCGCTATCGCCTTTACCGACATTATCGGCCGCGCCCGCACCCGCCTGTGGATCGTCAGTCCCTATTTCGTACCCGACACCGATATCAGGACAGCACTGTTTGCCGCCAAGCTGCGGGGCGTGGACGTGCGGATCATGTTGCCCAATGCACCGGACCACAAGCTGGTCTGGCTGGCCAGCATCGCCCACGCCGATGCCATGGTGCAGCACGGCATCTCGATCCAGCGCTACCAGAACGGCTTTCTGCACCAGAAAATCGTGCTGATGGACGATCAGATTGCCACTGTCGGCAGCGTCAATTTCGACAACCGCTCCTTTGCGATCAATTTTGAAATCACCTTGTGGTTTACCAGTTCCCGGGCCATCTCGGACATCGAAGCCATGCTGATTGAAGACTTCAAGAGTTGCCGGGAAGTGACGGCAGACGAGGTGAAATCCCGTTCCTGGCCGTTGCGCTTTCTGACCCAGGCCGCTCGGCTCCTCTCCCCTGTATTGTAGAGTTCACGATGACCACATACCTGTTTCGCGACGACAGCTATCTGCAATCCGTGCGGGCAACCGTCACGGGCATAACCCCTGACGGCGGCGTCGTGCTGGATCAGACGATTTTCTATGCCGCTTCGGGCGGGCAGCCTGGCGATATCGGTACCCTGATTTCCGACGACGGAACCGAACTGGCGATTGCCAATACCATTCATCCCGATGGTGACAAGACGCAGATCGTGCACATGCCGGTCGCAGGTGCCGCCCTGCCCGTCGTCGGTCAGACGGTTACCACCCGGCTCGACTGGGACCGGCGCTATCGGCTGATGCGCATGCACACGGCCCTGCACCTGCTCTCGGTGGTCTTCACCTTCCCGGTAACGGGTGGGTCGATCGGTGCCGACAAGGGGCGCCTGGACTTTGCCATGCCCGACCTTCCCGACGATCTGCCCGGGCTCGAAGCCAGGCTGAACGCCATGATCGCGTCAGATCACCCCGTCAGCCAGGAATGGATCACCGATGCCGAAATGGCAGCCAATCCCGATCTGATCAAGACCATGAATGTGAAGCCGCCAATGGGCCAGGGCCGCGTGCGCTTGATCAGGATTGGCGATGTCGACCTGCAGCCCTGTGGCGGGACGCATGTCACCAGCACGGGCGAAATCGGGGCGGTCAAATTCGGCAAGATCGAGAGCAAGGGCAAGCAGAACCGGCGGGTCAATCTGCTGTTTGCGGACTAGAACTGTCGCTGGCCAGCGTCGAATAGAGAATCTGGTCAACGCCGAAGCGGCGCAGGCTGGTGACCACCGAGAAAAGCGCGAACGCGGGGATCGGTGTAGAGCCCTGCTATTGCCTCGATGTCGTCAGGGTTCGGTTCCGCAGCGTGCACCGCGCCGTGGCGGGCAATCAGCGCACCGGGGGGGCGTAGAGCAGCCCGCCATTGCTCCAGAGCGAATTCTGCCCCCGCAGCAGCGCTGCGCCTGTCTGCGGGCCGAAGTGGCGGTCATAGAGCTCGGAATAATTGCCGACGGCGCGAATGGCGTCGGCCATGAAGGTGGGCTTGAGGCCCAAAGGCGTACCGTAGTCACCCTCAACCCCCAGAATGCGGCGGATCGCCGGGGTGTGCGAGGCAATCAGCGAGCCCGTATTGCTCGCGGTGATGCCCACCTCCTCTGCATTGATCAGCGCAAACACCGTCCACTTGACGATGTTGAACCACTGCATGTCGCCCGCGCGCACGACCGGTCCGAGCAATTCCTTGGAAATGCGTTCAGGCAGGATACGATGGGCACTGGGATCGGGCAGCGCGCGACGGATGGCCTGCAATTGCCGACCCGAGGCCGATACCGCATCGCACAGGCCAGTGCGGTAAGCGAGTGCGAGGTCTTCGATGTCCTCATAGGGCACCTCGACATAGCTTGCCTGATTGGCGAAGAAGAACTCTTGAATTCGCTCCAGCTCGTCGCTGTCGTCGATCACGCAGATTTTGAGATTGTCGAGTTCGAAGGCCGATACCAGCCCGAGCGATTGCGGCACCAGAAATGCCTGGCCGTCGAAGAAGGCAGTGCCGACATAGCTGGCCCCATACAGCGTGTCTCGCCGCGCGGTCCAGGGGCCATTGCGGGTCAGGACATCCACGGCTTCGGTCTGCAGCGGCGCGAAGCGGGCCTCGCCGCGCAGCGAGCGGAATTCGATGCGGTCGGGGTCTCCCAACACGGCAGCGGCAATGGCGCGGCACAGATCGACGTCAAACCCGGACCAGCGGCCATTTGCATCGACCTGGGCAAAGCCAGGCAGTGCATTGGTGGCGCCGCAGATCAGAAAGCCGCGCTCTCGAACCTTGTCGAGTGTCTGGGCAGCGACCGGCGTGATGGCCAGCATGAAAACGCCGACGGCCGCCGCCAGCAAAGCTGGCCATTGCTTCAAAAATCGCGCCAATCGTGTCGTCCCCTCACTCGCGTGCGCATAATGGCAGGCGACGGGGCGCGGTCAAGTCGGGGAAGACGGATTGCCCTGACCAATTTGGCAGGGCAATCCGGGTTGGGCAGGTCAGTGCAGGATCTGGCTGAGGAACAGCTTGGTCCGCTCGTGCTGGGGATTGGAGAAGAACTGTTCCGGCTCGTTCTGCTCGATGATCTGGCCCTGGTCCATGAAAATCACCCGGTCAGCGACCTGGCGGGCAAAGCCCATCTCATGGGTCACGCAGATCATTGTCATGCCTTCTTCGGCCAGGCTGATCATCACGTCGAGCACTTCCTTGACCATTTCCGGATCAAGGGCCGATGTCGGCTCATCGAACAGCATGATCTTGGGCTGCATGCAGAGCGAGCGGGCGATCGCCACACGCTGCTGCTGGCCTCCGGAAAGCTGGCCAGGGAACTTGTTGGCCTGCTCCGGAATCTTGACCCGTTCCAGGTAGTGCATTGCCGTGGCCTCAGCTTCCGCCTTGGGCGTGCCACGCACCCAGATCGGCGCCAGCGTCAGGTTCTGCAGGATCGTCAGGTGCGGGAACAGATTGAAGTGCTGGAACACCATCCCCACTTCGCGCCGCACCTCATCGATCCGCTTGAGATCGGCGGTCAGCTCAACGCCGTTGACGATGATCTGGCCTTCCTGATGCTCCTCAAGACGGTTGATGCAACGGATCAGCGTCGACTTGCCCGACCCGGAGGGGCCGGCAATGACGATGCGCTCACCATCGGCGACCTTGAGGTTGATATCGCGCAAGACGTGGAAATCGCTGTACCACTTGTGCATGCCGATCACTTCGATTGTCGGCCGTTTGCCGCTCGACTTGGCAGGTTCCGTGCCCGGGGTCTGGTCGGCGGTAGTCTCGGAAGATTGTGTCATGGGAACTACCTCTTATGACCGGTATTGAGACGGCGCTCCATGAACATGGAATAGCGCGACATGGAGAAACAAAAGGCCCAGAAAACGATGGCGGCGAACAGATAGCCTGTCGTCGCCGAATTGGCAGCTTTCCATTCCAACGCGGAGTCGTTCTTGGTTTTCACCGCTTCAAGCAGGTCCTTCATGCCCACAATGTAGACAAGGGACGTATCCTTGAAGAGCGCGATGAAATTGTTGACGATGCCCGGGATCACGTGCTTGAGCGCCTGCGGCAGGATGATAAAATACATCCGCTGCCAATAGCCCAGGCCAAGCGACGCTCCGGCCTCATACTGCCCCCGCGGCACGGCCTGCAGCCCACCACGGACCACTTCGGCCATGTAGGCAGAGGTGAACAAGGTCACGCCAACCAGAGCGCGCAGCAATTTATCCACCGTCATGCCCTGCGGCATGAACAGCGGCAGCATGATCGAAGCCATGAACAGAATGGTGATTAGCGGCACGGCGCGAATGAGTTCGATAAAGGCCACGCATAACGTCTTGATTACCGGCAAGGAAGATTGCCGTCCCAAAGCCAGCACAATCCCGAGTGGGAACGACAGCGTAATACCAACTACCGAAATGATCAGGGTGATGAGCAAACCGCCCCATTTCTGGGTCGGCATTTCGGACAGTCCGAATACGCCACCGGCCAGCAGAAAGTAGCTCACAACCGGATAAACGACCAATAGCAGAATGGCATTCGCCCGTTTGAACGGCAGGCTGGGGATCAGCAGCGGCACGAACAGCAATGCGCCAAGAGCAAAGACGATGTTAGGCCGCCACTGCTCAGGGATATCGTAGAAGCCGTAGATGAAGAACTCCATCTCATTGTAGATATAGGCCCAACAGGCCCCCGAGCCGATGGCCCTGCACTCTTCGACAGTACCGAACGGCCCCACAGCGTGGCCGATGACAAAGTTGAAAAGTGGCGGCACGATCCAGAGCAAGAACAAGACGCCGAGCGCGGTGAGCACGGCGTCCACCGGGGTGGCGAAAAGGTTCTTCTTTGCCCACGCCACTGCACCACTTGAGCCGTCGGGCGCGGGTTTGGCAGGCACCAACTCAGTACGAACAAATCCAGTATCGGTCATGGCTGATCTCCTACCGCTCGACCAGGCTGACGCGGGCATTATACCAGTTCATAATCAATGAGGTCAGCAGCGAGAAGCACAAATAGACCAACATCGTCAGAGCGATACACTCGATGGCGCGGCCCGTCTGGTTCAGTGCCGTGCCTGAAAACACGTTGACCAGTTCGGGGTAACCGATAGCGGCACCAAGCGAAGAATTCTTGGTGAGGTTCAGATATTGGCTAGTCAGCGGCGGCACGATGACGCGCATGGCCTGCGGGACGATGACAAGGCGCAGCCTGTCTCCTTCCTTCAAACCCAGCGACATGGCTGCCTCGGTCTGGCCGTGACTGACCGCGAGGATGCCGCCGCGAACCGTTTCGGCGATGAAGGAAGCGGTATAGATGGTCAGGCCGAACAGCAATGCCAGGAATTCGGGCGGCAACTGCACGCCACCCTTGAAGTTGAAGCGCTCCAACACGGGAAGATCAAACGACACCTGCGCGCCGCTCACAAGCCCAAGCAAGGTTGGCAAGATGACCAGAACTGCCACCGAAGTCAGAAACACCGGGAATCGCTTGCCGGTCGCTTCGAGCCGCTTGCGGGCCCAAATGCGGATGGCCAAAACCGTCGCGACCGCCAATGCCAGGCCAATCCAGACAAACATGAATTGTGGGTCAGGGATTGGCTTGGGAACGTAGATACCACGCTGGTTGATGAAGGAATCGAACGGCAGCTCATAGGAGTCGCGGACCGCCGGCATGGTCTTGAGCACGGCGAAGTACCAGAAGAAGAGCTGCAGCAGCAGTGGAATGTTGCGGATCACCTCCACGTAGACCGTCGCCAGACTGGAGATGATGAAATTGCTGCTCAGGCGGGCGATGCCGATGGTAAAGCCCAGCATGGTGGCAGCGACAATCCCGACAAAGGCGACCAGCAGCGTATTGGTGATGCCGACGAGAAAGGCTTGCCAGTAGATTGATGCCCGGCTCCAGGGCAGCATGGTAAAGCTGATATCAAATCCGGCGGTCTTCCAGAGGAAGTCAAAGCCGGTCGTCTTGTTTTGTGCCGCCAGGTTGGCAGCGGTGTTGCCAATGATCCAGGCGATGAACAAAACCAGGATCACGGCCACCACGATCTGGTAGACAATCCCGCGGATCACCGGATCGTTGAAAAAGAACGTCCTCGGGGGCGCCGAGGGCCCCGCGTCAAGCGCTGTCATGATGTCTAGTCCCCAAGCCGCCCAACAACGCGGCTGTTTCACGCACTACCCCACAGCGGGCGCATCGTCGAAACAGAAAGACCCGGCGCACCCAAGGGGCGCCGGGTCGACGCATGTTAGCGGATTGGCGGAGCGTACTGGATGCCACCGTCTTTCCAGAGGGCGTTCAGACCGCGCTCCAGGCCGATTGGGGTCGCCGGGCCAACGTTGCGGTCATAGGATTCGGCATAGTTACCGACCAGCTTGACGATCTGGTAAGCCCAGTCCTTGGTCAGGCCCAGTGGCGTACCGAAGTCACCTTCGACGCCCAGCAGGCGCTTGATGGCCGGGTTGTCAGAACCAAGCATCTCATCGACATTGCTCTGCGAAACGCCCAGCTCTTCAGCTTCGAGCAGCGCGAAATAGGTCCAGCGCGCAATGTTGAACCAGGCAGTGTCGCCAGACCGAACAACAGGGCCCAGCGGTTCCTTGGAGATGATTTCGGGAAGGATGATGTGGTCTTCGGGCACGGGCGCATTGGTCGCACGCTCAGATGCCAGCGCAGAGGAATCTGTGGTGTAGACGTCACAACGACCGTCGAGGTAGGCCTTAAACACCTCATCCTGATCAACAAACACAACTGTGTTGAATTCCATGCCATTGGCGGCAAAGTAATCGGCAGCGTTGAGCTCGGTCGTGGTGCCGGACTCTATGCAGATGGCCGCGCCGGACAGATCGAGAGCCGACTTGATGCCGTCAGCCTTGCGGACCATGAAGCCCTGGCCATCATAGAACATGGTGCCGACAAAGCTGATACCGAGCTGGGTATCGCGGCTCATCGTCCAGGTGGTGGTACGCGAGAGCACGTCGATTTCACCAGCCGAAAGCGCCGTGAAGCGTTCCTGGCTGGTCAGTGAGGTGAAGCGGACGGCGTCAGCGTCATTGAAGACGGCGGCAGCAAGTGCACGGCAGTAGTCGACTTCCAGGCCGGTCCAAACATTGTTGGAATCGGGTGCGGAGAAGCCTGCCACGCCACCGGTCACACCACACTGGATGTAGCCCTTGGCCTGTACGTCTTCGAGAATGCCTGCCTGTGCAGCCGTCGCGCCAGCGAGGCCCATCGAGGCCGCGAGTGCGATCGTTACGAGCGTTTTTTGCATTGTTGTTGCCTTTGATTTCCTGACCGTGTGTCCCGCGGTTATGGGCAAACCCAATTCCCCGGTGGCACCTCCACCCTTTCAAGAGCGGTTGCGATGCTGCTATGCATGCAAGCGTCTATTGCCCTTTGCGTCAAGGGTAGAAGCTGTCTTGGGACAGCAAGACTGTCACTTAATTGGACACTTTTTTGGTTTGACCGGATATTGAGCACTGAGCCCAGCATGAATGACAAAAAAAACGGCAAACGTGATAGCCGGTCGGTCGAGACGATACTGACCCATCACGGTCGCCAGCCTGACGATCAGTTCGGATTTGTGAACACCCCCGTGTATCGCGGCTCCACTGTACTGTTCAAAACACTCGACGATATGGTGGGGCAGAAACAGCGCTTTGCCTATGGCCGCGCCGGCAACCCGACCACCGAGAGCGTCGAAGCGGTGATCACCGAGCTCGAGGGCGCCTATCGCACACGCCTGGTGCCCTCGGGTCTGGCCGCCGTCACCATTGCCGTGCTCAGCTGCGTCAAGGCTGGCGACGATGTACTGATCTCGGACAGCGCCTACGAACCGGACCGGCGCTTTGCCGACGGATTCCTCACCCGCATGGGCGTGACCGCGCGCTATTATGACCCTCGGATCGGTGCCGGACTGAGCGCCTTGATGCAGCCCAACACCACGGCAGTGCTGGCCGAGAGCCCCGGCTCGTTGACATTTGAGGTGCAGGACATTCCGGCGCTGGCGGCCGCCGCCCATGCCAAT
>TARA_R110002124_G_scaffold129636_1_pt1 | contig 69170 bp, 56 predicted proteins | sample TARA_R110002124 | Tara Oceans TARA_R110002124 (sample SAMEA4397445) | marine metagenome | biome: Polar Biome; feature: [SRF] surface water layer (ENVO:00010504); material: water (ENVO:00002006), including particulate matter (ENVO:01000060) such as... | depth 5 m | reverse complement strand
GGGGGGGGGGGGGGGAAGGCTCAGGCGCTGCAGGGCGCGCTGCTGTCACGGCTTTCACGCAATGCGGTGCGTGTCTCGGCGTCGAACGGCGCATGGCGACGGCTGCCGGCGTGCACGCTTTCTGCCAGAAGACCGAACCGTCGGCTTTCCATGCCGTCGGACAGCATCAAGTAGTCCAAGTGGCCGACCCGCCAGCCGTAGGCTTCCTGTCCGTCCCGGCGGAACGGGCGCAGGGCCTCGATCAGGTCACCCTTGGCCGGGAACACGACCAGGCTGACCTTGCAGCCGCGGGTGCCGCGGTAACCGGCAAGCAGGGCCTGCTCGCCATCGGCCATGGCGCGGACTTCGGAATGGATCAGGGTCAGGCGTGACGCCGTCAGGTCCGGTACGTAGGCGTTGGCGAAGTGCCCCACCTGGCGCACGCGGATCACGGCGCTCGGTGCGGCGGCCTGACCGGCAGACCAGGTCAGATGGGCCTGCCATGCCTCGGCCAGCCACCCGGCGCCGGCGGTAGGTCGGTCAATGCCGAAAAGGAAAGCGGTCCCTCCCAGGAACAAGGCGAAAGCGATGGAGGCTGCGGCCGCTGCCATGGGCCGTCGCGGGCCTGCGACCTTGGGCAGAGCAATTGCCGGGGCGTCGATGCCGTCGGCGACGGCCAAGCGCAGGCGGCTCAGGGCCGCAATCTCACGTGCCAAAGCCGGGTCGTCGGCCACGGCGCGCGCAACCTTGGCCGCTTGTGCGGCGTCAAGTTCACCGTCCACATAGGCGTTCAGAAGATCGAAGGTTACCGGTCGTTCGCGCATCACTGGTCTTGCTGGCTCTTGTCGTCGTGTGTGTTCTTGTCGTTGATCCCGTGGGGTGAGGTCAATTCTTTGTTCTGCGCCGCGCCACGGGAAGTTCGTGGACATTGCTGGCGCCGACGGCGTCGAGCAGGACCCGCCGGGCTCGGCTGATGCGGCTCATTATCGTTCCCACCGGAACGTCCAGCAGGGCCGCGGCCTCGGCGTAGCTCAATCCCACCATGTCGATTAGGGCGATGATTTCGCGTTGCGGACGCGGCATCTTCGCCATCTCCAGTTTCACGGTTAAGGCAGTGATGAAACGCTCGTCACCCTGCCAAAATTCCGCGCCAGGAGGATTTTTTTCGATTTCCGACTCGGCATGGGCGTCGCGCGTGCGACGTCGGCGTAGCTGGTCGAAGAAGGCATTGCGCAGGATGCGGAACAGCCAGGCCCGGAATGCGGCTTCGTCCTCCGGCACGTTGCGCGCGGATAAGGCACGCAGGGCGCAATCCTGCACCAGATCCTCCGCCTGATGGCGATCGCCGGCCAGGCTCAGCGCGTAGCCGAACAGCCGGGGCAGGTAATTGGAAATGCGCGTCCGCGTCGCCACCGTCGCCGTCCCTCCCAAGACGGGAAAGCATTGCGCAAAGCGATGCGGCAGGCAAGAGGACTGCGCTGGGATGACTCAGTCCGGCAGGATGATCGTGCCGGCGCCGTGTTCGGTGAACAGTTCGACCAAGACCGCATGCGCCACCCGGCCGTCGGAGATGACGGCGCCGCCGACCCCGGCCAGGACCGCGTCGATGCAGGTTTCGACCTTGGGGATCATGCCGCCGGAAATGGTCCCGTCGGCGATCGCCTTGCGCGCGTCGGACACCTTCAGTTCGGGGATCAGGGCGCCATTGCCGTCGAGCACGCCGGACACGTCGGTCAGCATGATCAGGCGTTTGGCATGGGTGGCGCCGGCGATGGCGCCTGCCGCCGTGTCGGCGTTGATGTTCAGGGTCTCGCCCTTGGGGCCGACGCCGATCGGCGCGATGACCGGGGTGATGTCCGATTCCTCGAAGGCTTCCAGCACATGCGGGTTGATTTCCCGGGGCTCGCCGACCAGGCCGAGGTCCAGGATCCGCTCGATATTCGATTCCGGATCTTTCTTCGTGCGCCGCAGCTTGTCGGCCATGATCAGGTTGCCGTCCTTGCCGCACAGGCCCACGGCCATGCCGCCGGCGGCGTTGATGCGGGTGACGATTTCCTTGTTGATGGACCCGGCCAGGACCATTTCAACGACCTTCACCGTGTCCTCGTCGGTCACGCGCAGGCCGTCCACGAACTTGCTTTCGATGGCCAGCCTTTCCAGCATGGCGCCGATCTGCGGCCCGCCGCCGTGCACCACGACCGGGTTGCTGCCGCATTGGCGCAGCAGCACCACGTCGCGCGCGAACACGTTGGCCATTTCCTCGTCGCCCATGGCATGGCCGCCGTACTTGATGACCACGGTCTGGCCTGAATATCGGCGCATGTAGGGCAGCGCCTCGGACAGTACGTTGGCCTGGGTCAGCCATTTATCGGCGATGGAGCGTTTCTTGTCGTCAGTCATGGGGCGCGAACCTAATGCATTATCCGAAGTATTTGAAGCATCCGTAACGGTTTAGACCGCTTCCGCGGGCAAGGCCAGCGCCGCCAGTTCGGCGCGCAGTTCTTCGATGCCGCGGCTTTTGAAGGAGCTTGTCCGCATGATCACCGGATGGGCCGCCGTATGCTTGGCCAATTCCTTTTCCGTCAGAGCGACCAGCGTGTCCAAGTCGTCGGCCTTCACCTTGTCGCACTTGGTCAGGACGATCTGATAGACCTGGGCGGCGGCGTCGAGCATGGCCATGACTTCGCGGTCGGTCGCCTTCAGCCCGTGGCGCGCGTCGATCAGCACGCAGGTCCGGCGCAGTTCCTGGCGGCCCTTGAGATAGGAATTGACCAGCTTGGTCCAGTTCTTGACCTCACCCTTGGGCGCCTTGGCATAGCCGTAGCCGGGCAGGTCGGCCAGCATCAGGCGCTTGCCGAGATCGAAGAAGTTGATCTGCTGCGTGCGGCCCGGCGTGTTCGACGTGCGGGCCAGGTCCTTGCGTCCGGTCAGGGCGTTGATCAGCGACGACTTGCCGACGTTGGACCGCCCGGCGAAGGCGATTTCCGGCAGCGGGCTGTCCGGCACCTGGGCCAGGCTGGCGGCGCCCAACAAAAACGTCGCTTCCTTGGCGAACAGAAGCCGCCCGTTCTCCAACAGGATCGCGTCGGCCTCGGCCCCGGAATCCACGCCGGGCGTAATGTCTCCCGGCTCTGTCATGGATCGGTGCTCCTTAACGCGCGGGGATCAGGCCTTGACGCCCATCTTGCGCATGATGACCCATTGCTGGGCGATGGACAGCAGGTTGTTCCAGGTCCAGTAGATCACCAGACCGGCCGGGAAACTGGCCAACAGGAAGGTGAACACCACGGGCAGGAACATCATGATCTTGGCCTGGGTCGGGTCCGTCGGCTGCGGGTTCAATTTCTGCTGCAGGAACATGGAAATGCCCATCAGCAGCGGCCACACGCCAAGGTGCAGAATGTCGGGCGGGGTCCAGGCGATGGCGCCGAACAGGGTGAAGAGGTTCGTGGGATCGGGCGCCGACAGATCCTGAATCCAGCCGTAGAACGGCGCGTGGCGCATTTCGATGGTCACGAACAGCACCTTGTAGAGCGCGAAGAACACGGGAATCTGCAACAGGATCGGCAGGCAGCCCGACGCGGGGTTGGTGCCCTCGCGCTTGTACAGCCCCATCATTTCCTCGTTCAGCTTGACCTTGTCGTCGCCGTAACGCTCGCGCAGCTTGACCATCTCCGGCTGCAGCTTCTTCATCTTGCTCATGCTCTCGTAGGACTTGTTGGCAAGCGGGAAGAAGGCAAGCTTGATGCCCACGGTCAGCAACAGAATGGCCAGGCCCAGGTTGCCGACATGCACTTCCAGCCACAACAAGCCGTAGAAGATCGGCCGCGTCAGGAAGTAGAACCAGCCCCAGTCGATCGCCAGATCGAAACGCTCGATGCCCAGGCTTTCCTCGTAACCGTCGAGAATTCTGACCTGCTTGGCGCCGGCGAACAACCGGTTTTCCGCGCTATTGGTGGCGCCGGGCGCGATCGTCACGCCAGCACCCAGGAAGTCGACCTGATAGGTATCGACCACGCCGGCCTTGCGGTAGATGTAGCGCTTGGTGACCGCGGCGTCCTTGTTGGGGAGCAGGGCCGTCAGCCAGTATTTGTCGGTGATGCCGATCCAGCCGCCCGTTCCGGTGCTGCTTTCCAGTTTCTTTTCCTGAAGGTCGTCGTAATCGACTTCCGTCAGTTCACCGTTGTTCACGCCCAGCAAACCTTCGTGCAGGATGTAGAAGCCCGAGGTTTCTGGCGTGCCCTGGCGCGACACCAGGCCATAGGGAAACAGTTCGACCGCCCCCGTGCCTTTGTTGGCCACGGCCTGGGTGATCTTGAACATGAAATTCTTGTCGATCTCGTAGGTGCGGGAGAACACCAGGCCCTGGCCGTTATCCCAGGTCAGAGTGACCGGGGTATCCGGGGTCAGGGTGCGGGAGGATGCCGTCCATACTGTATCCGCATCGGGCACCTTGGCGGTCTTTCCGCCGTTCTTGGTGGCGGCCGCGGTCCAACCGAACTCCGCGAAGTAGGCGTTGCTGACGCCGCGCGGGTTCAACAGGGTGATCGGCTTGCTGTTCTTGTCCAGGGTCTCGAAAAAGTCGGCCAGGATCAGGTCGTCGATACGCCCGCCCTTGAGCGTGATCGAACCCTTCAGGCGCGGGGTTTCGATGGCGACGCGGGGCGTGGCGGCCAGAACCTGGGCGCGGCTCGCCTGGGGCGACATCTCGGGCGCCTTGCCGACGCCCGGGGCCTGCGGCGGCACGGCCAGGCCGTCGCCCGGCACGGCGGGGGCTTGGCCCGCGGCCGGCGCGGGGGCTTGGCCCGGCTGCGCGGTCGCGGCGGTCTCGGCGACCTGCGGCGGCGGGGTGGTGTTCTTGAAATACAGCTCGAAGCCCAACAGAACGGCCACCGAAAGGACCACGGCCAGGATCAGGTTTTTGTTTTCGATCATTCGTTTTAGGACCCGTGCGGTTGGGGAAGAGAATTGGGGTGATCGGCGTGGGCATGATGCCCATCGCCGTGGCCCGGACAGCCAGCGGACGGTACCGGATCGACGCCGCCCCGGTTCCAGGGATTACATCGCAAGACGCGCCGGACGGAAAGGCCCAACCCGCGAACGAAGCCGTGGGCCGCGAAGGCGTCCCGCGCGTATTCGGAACAGGTCGGATAAAAGCGGCAGGATGCCGGCGCCAGAGGCGACAGGAAAAGCTGATAGCCCCGGATCAGGGCGCGGGCGAGGCGGGCCGGAAGGGCGGCAATCGTCGGCGCCATCATCTTAAATCTCCGCTTTCCCCCGGCGGTCCCGGCCGTTGCGGCCGTTTCCGCCTCCGTTCTTGCGCGTGCCGACCCGTTCCAGGGCCGTGCGCAGGTCGCCGATCAGCGCCGGAAAAGCCCGGTCCAGGGTGCCCTGACGCCCGATCAGGACATAGTCATGCCCCGCTTTGGCGCAATCGGGCAAGACCTGTTCGGCGGCGGCCTTCAGACGCCGGCGCGCGCGGTTGCGCACGACGGCATTGCCGACCTTGCGGGTCACCGTGAACCCGGCCCGAAAATCCGGTCCGGCGGTGTCCGTGTCTCCGTTGCCGAATGCGGTGCGGTCGAAGGCCTGCAGCACCAATCCAGGTGCTGCCCACTTATGTCCTTTCCGCGCCACCTTGAGAAAGTCGGCACGGCGTTTCAGCCTCGGCACCGTGGGTGACATGGCGGCTCGCTTCCGACCGGCTTGCGGGAACAGGCGCTGTTAAGCGGACAGGCGCTTGCGGCCTTTGGCACGCCGCGCCGCCAGCACACGCCGGCCGCCCGGGGTCGCCATACGGCTACGGAAACCGTGGCGGCGCTTGCGAATAAGCCTGCTCGGCTGATAGGTGCGTTTCACGCGACGTCTCCTTAGAAAAATGAGTGCGCTTTTTAAGGCCTTGGTTCCATGAAGTCAACGGGCCTGGGTGGTTTGTCCGTAATCGCGCAAAAAGACCGGATTTCCGTGGGGTTCACTTGGCGTTCACGGTCAATTGACCCTGGCGTGAGGCGCATTCGCTTGTACCTTTTGGTGCCCGGAGGATAGAAACCGGGATGCCGTCGGCATTCGCGGCCCCCATTCATGAACAAGGTTACAGACATGCGCAAGGCCCTCGATCACGACGGACAGCCCGCCGCCGACACGGTCGACAGCCCTAAATCCGGGCGGTTTTCCGTGAAACGGTTGATCCCCATCCTGGTCCTGGTCCTGGCGACGGTGCTGTTCTTCGTCTTCGACCTGCACACTTATGTATCGCTCGACGCCCTCAAGACCCATCGCACGGCGGTGCTCGACTATTACGCCGCCCATCAGGCGCTGACGGCGCTGTTGTTCGGCGCTGCCTATACGGTGGTGGTCGCGCTGTCGATCCCGGGCGCCATCTGGATGACCCTGCTGGCCGGTTTCATGTTCGGCACGGCGGCCGGGGGGGCGATCGTCGTGGTCGCTGCGACCCTGGGTTCGTTGATCGTGTTCCTGGCCGCGCGCTATGCCATCGGCGACCTTTTATACAAGAAAGCCGGCCCCTTCGTGCGGCGCATGGAGGAAGGCTTCCGCAAGAACGCCTTTTCCTACCTGATGTTTCTGCGTCTGGTGCCGGTGTTTCCGTTCTGGCTGGTCAATCTGGTGCCGGCCTTCCTCAACGTGGGTGCCTTGGCCTTCGTGGTCGCGACGATCCTCGGCATCGCGCCGGCGACCTTCGTGTTCGCCAGCGTCGGCAGCGGCCTCGGCGCCGTGCTTGACCAGGGCGGCACGCCGGACCTGACCATCGTGTTCGAACCGCACATCATGGGCCCGCTGCTGGGCCTGGCCGTGCTGGCCCTGATCCCGGTATTCCTGCGCCGCATCAAGGAACGCCGCGGAGGTGCGTCGTGAACAACCCGCAGCCCACCCGCATCGACACGGACATCTGCATCATCGGCGCCGGGTCGGGCGGCCTGTCCGTCGCCGCCGGGGCGTCACAGATGGGGGCCCGCGTCGTGCTGATCGAAAAGGGCGAAATGGGCGGTGACTGCCTGAATTACGGCTGCGTGCCGTCCAAGGCCCTGTTGGCCGCCGGCCATGCCGCCCAGGCCGTGCGGGATGCCGGACGGTTCGGCGTCCGGGCGACCCTTGACGGGGTCGACGGCAAGGCCGTCTACGGCCATGTCGAGGGCGTGATCGACGCCATCCGGCCGATGGATTCCCAGGAACGGTTCGAAGGCCTGGGCGTGACCGTGATCCGCGAACACGGACGCTTCACCGGCCCGGACCGGGTGCAGGCGGGCGACACGGAAATCCGCGCCAAACGCTTCGTTGTCGCCACCGGGTCCTCGGCCGCCGTGCCGCCCATTCCGGGCCTGGACGGGGTCGACTTCCTGACCAACGAAAGCGTGTTCGACCGCGACAACCTGCCCGACCACCTGATCGTCATCGGCGGCGGGCCGATCGGCGTCGAGATGGCCCAGGCCCATGCCCAGTTGGGCTGCAAGGTCACGCTGTTGGAAATGTTCTCCATCATGGCCAACGACGACGGGGACCTGGTCGATGTTGTGCGCCGTGCCCTGGTCGCGGGCAGCATCGACATCCGCGAAGGCATCAAGATCGCGGCCGTCGAAAAGACGGATACGGGCGTCGCCGTGACCATCGATGACGGCGGCGAAAGCCAGCGTATTGAGGGCAGTCATCTTCTGGTCGCGGCAGGACGACGGGCCAACGTCGCGGGCCTGGATCTGGAAAAGGCCGGGATCGACCACACACCCAAGGGCATCACGGTCGATGCCCGCCTGCGCAGCACCAACAAGAAGGTGTTCGCCATCGGCGACGTCGCGGGCGGGCTGCAGTTCACCCATGTCGCCGGCTATCACGCAGGCGTGGTGATTAAGAACGCCCTGTTCCGCATCCCCGCCAAGGCCGACCATTCCGTCGTTCCCTGGGTGACCTATACCGCGCCGGAACTGGCCCAGGTCGGTCTGACGGAAAAGAAGGCCCGCGACGCGGGCATCGAATTCAACGTCCTGCGCTGGCCCTTTCACGAGAACGACCGCGCCCAGGCGGAGCGCGAGACCGAAGGCCTGGTCAAGGCCATCGTCACGCCCAAGGGTAAGATTCTCGGCTGCGGCATCGCCGGACACCAAGCGGGGGAACACATCCAGCTTTGGGTGCTGGCCCTCGCCAAGGGCATGAAGGTGGGCGATCTGGCGACCATCATCCTGCCTTATCCGACCCTGGGCGAGGTCTCGAAACGCGCCGCCGGCAGCTATTTCACGCCCAAGCTGTTCACGGACCGCACCCGGGCCATTGTCCGCTTCCTCTTGAAGCTTTGGTGACTGGCCGCTTAACCTCACACATGTCCGATCTCAACCCGCTTCCGCCCAAGGCCCACCAAAGCCTGTCCGCGCGTCTTCTCGTGCTGACGGTGGTGTTCGTCATGCTGGCCGAGCTGTTCATCTACACGCCGTCGGTCGCGCGGTTCCGCAAGAATTATCTTGAGGAACGCATCGTGCGCGCGCACCTGGCGACGCTTGCCATCGAGAACATGCCGGAGCAGGCCGCCGACGATAATTTAGGCCGCACGCTTTTGAAGACCACGGACACCTATGCCATCGCGCTGCGCCAGCACGACCAGCGCATACTGATCGCCGGCGGCGAGATGCCGCCCCGGGTCGACGCGGTCTACGACCTGCGGATGAGCGGATTTCCCGGTTGGATCGAAGACGCCTTCGTGACTCTGGCGCAGACGGAAAACCGCATTCTGCGCATCATCGGCGAAACGCCCAAACGGCCCGGCGTGCAGGTCGAAATCTATATCGACGAAGCCCCCATGCGGGACGAGATGCTGGCTTTCTCGCACCGCATCTTTCAATTGTCGCTGGCGATCTCGCTGTTCACGGCCGGGCTGCTCTACATCAGTCTGATGCTGATGTTCGTGCGCCCCATGCGCCGCATCACGGCGGGGATGGAAAGGTTCCGCCGGGCACCCGAGGACGAAACCCGCATCTTCAAACCGTCCGACCGGCCCGACGAAATCGGCATCGCTCAGCGCGAACTGGCGGTCATGCAGCACGAATTGCGCCTGGCCCTGCGGCAAAAGGATCGCCTGGCCATGCTGGGCGCGGCGGTGACCAAGGTGAACCATGACCTGCGCAATTCCCTGGCCACGGCGATGCTGATCGGCGACCGCCTGGCGGCCAGCGACGATCCGGACGTGCAGCGCCTGGTGCCGCGCATGTTCCGCGCCATGGACCGGGCCGTGAACCTGTGCGGCCAGACATTGGATTATGCCTCGGCGACCATGCCGACCCTGAATGCCAAGCGGAACCGCCTGGCTGAGATCGTCCACATGGCGGGCGAAACCCTGACCCAGGAACACCCCGACGGCGGGGGCGGCCCCTTCGATTGGCGTAACGAAGTGCCGGACGAGATCTGCCTGATGGCCGATGCGGCGCAGATGCTGCGGGTGTTCGAGAACCTGGGGCGGAACGCCCGCGAGGCGGGGGCGTCGAGCGTGCGCGTCACCGCCGTCGAGGACGCGGACTCCTTGATCGTCGAGATCATCGACGACGGCCCCGGCATGCCCGCGCAGGCGACCGAACATCTGTTCCAGCCCTTCGCCGGATCGGCGCGGGAAGGCGGCACGGGTCTGGGGCTGGTCATCGCGCGGGAAGTCATCCATGCCCATGGCGGCGAGATCGCCCTGGCGGCCACGGGGCCCGAGGGCACGGCATTCCGCCTGCGCCTGAAACCGGCGTGATCGCCGTTGCGCCGGGCGCGGCGCCTGTCTAAAGTCCCGACCGGGGCTGGCATCGCAATCTGGTTATTCGTTTAAAGGATTTGCCGACATGTCCGCGCCCAACAAGCAGCCCACCTGGAATCCCGGTCAGTACCTGAAATTCGCGGGCCACCGCATGCGCCCGGCCCTCGACCTCATCAACCGCATCGCCCTTGATGACCCCTCGGTGGTCCATGACCTGGGCTGCGGGCCCGGCAACGTGACGCCGTTCCTCATGGGCCGCTGGCCGAACGCGCGCCATGTCGGGATCGATTCATCGGCGGAAATGCTGGCCAAGGCGCGGGCCGAACATCCCGATGGTGACTGGCAGCAGGCCGACGCCGCGACCTGGGCGCCGGACGCCCCGGCGGACCTGATCTATTCCAACGCCGCCCTGCAATGGATCGACAACCACGCGGTCCTGTTCCCGCGCCTGATGGGGCATCTCGCGCCGGGCGGGGCGCTGGCGGTGCAGATGCCCCACAACCATGCCGCCCCCTCGCACATGGGCATGCGCCAGGTGGTCGAGGACGGCCCTTGGCGGGCCAAGCTGGAGCCGGTGTTGCGGGAATTTCCGGTCCACGACCCGGACGCTTATTACGATTACATCGCGCCCCATGCGGGCAGCCTGGATATTTGGGAAACGGTCTATTCCCAGGTCATGGAAGGCGACAATCCCGTCGCCGAATGGACCAAGGGCTCGGCCCTCAAGCCGCTGCTGGACGCGCTGACCGACCCGGATGAAAACGCCGAATTCTTCGCGACCTATTCGAAGGCGATGCAGGCGGCCTATCCCAAACGCGCCGACGGCAAGACCCTGTTCCACTTCCGCCGGCTGTTCATCGTCGCGGTGAAATAGCGCACAGCAGGGTCGGTCATCGACCGTCGTCGCCCAGGACCACGCCCTCGCGCCGCCGGTCGGCGCCGCCGGCCAGGCCTGCGGGCGTTTTCAGAATCCCCTGCAGACCGCTGACCATGCGCCCGACCTCGACCTGATGGCCCATGGCCTTCAAGTCGGCGATGGCCGGGATCAGTTCTTCCTCGACCTCCGTGGCGCCCCCCCGGTTCATGACATGGGGCAGGTCGACCGCGCCCTGCATGTCCAGGTTCCAGGCCAGCACGCCCAATACGGCGCGTGCCGTATAGCCGATGATGCGCGATCCGCCGGGCGAGCCCACGGCCATGAGGAACCGGCCGTCCCTGTCCAGCACGATGGTCGGTGACATCGAGGATCGCGGCCGCTTGCCGGGAGCGACCCGGTTGGGTGCCGGCCTGCCCCGCCATTCCGGGCGGAAGGAAAAATCCGTCAGTTGGTTGTTGAGAAGAAAGCCACGCACCATCAGGCGCGCGCCGAAGGCGCTTTCCACGGTGGTGGTGAAAGAGATCGCGTTTCCGAAATGGTCGACGATGCTCATATGCGCCGTCGACAGGCCCTTGAGCGGATCGTCCGGGCCGAGGTAGGCGGCCTCGGCCCCCGGCGGATGACCCGGGTCGACCAGACCGTCCCTGGCCTTCGCGGGATCGATCAGCCGCGCCCGTTCGGCGAGATAGCCCGCATCGACCATGCCCTTGACCGGCACCGGCACGACGTCGCTGTCGCCGACATAGCCGGCGCGGTCGGCGAAGGCCAGGCGTTCGGCCTCGGCGATCAGATGCAGGGCGTTAGGATTGTTGGGGCCTGTTCCGGCGAGGGAAAAATGATCGAGCAGGCCCAAGGTCTGCGCCACGGCGAGCCCTCCCGACGACGGCGGCCCCATGCCGCAGACGTTGTAACCGCGGTAGGGGGCGCAGACGGCGGGGCGTTTCTTGGCTTGGTAGGACGATATGTCGGCCAGGGTCATCACGGCGGGATGAATGGGCGCGTTGGTCACGGCGTCGGCGATGGCGCGGGCGAGATCCCCGGAATAGAAGGCAGCGGCCCCCTTTTCCGCGATCCGTTCCAGGGTATCGGCCAGGTCCGGATTCTTCAGGATCGTGCCGGCGGGCTTGGGCGCGTCGCCGTCAAAGAAATAGGCCTTGGTTGCGGGAACCTTGCGCAGATGCCGATCGCCCGCGATCTGTCGCGCCAGCCGGTCGGAAATCGGGAAGCCTTCCCGCGCCAAGCGGATCGCCGGCTGAAACAGCCGCGCCCAGGGCAGGCGGCCATGATCCCGGTGCGCCATTTCCAGCATGCGGATGGCGCCCGGCACGCCCACGGCGCGGCCGCCCAGGATCGCGTCGCGGTAGGGGATGGGGGCACCCCGGGCGTCCAGGAACATGTCTTCCCGGGCGGACGCCGGGGCGGTTTCCCGCCCGTCATAGGTTTCAACGGCATTGGTCTTGGCGTCGAAGCGGACCAGGAAGCCGCCGCCACCGATGCCCGACGATTGCGGCTCGACCAGGGTCATGACCATCTGGGCGGCGATGGCGGCGTCCACGGCGCCGCCGCCTTCGTTGAGAATTTCCAACGCGGCGCGGGCGGCGAGCGGATGGCTGACGGAAACGGCGTGGTTGCGGTAGGTCTGCCCGATCCACGGCCGGGTGGGGTCGGGTGCCGTCGACGGCGGAGCGGCGACGCAGCCGGCCAGCAGAAGAATCAGGGAAAATGCGGAAAAGCGGGGAAATCGGCGCATGATGTCCTACATGTAGCCCAAGGGTGGGGCCCGGTCCATCGCCGCTATTTGACCGGCTGCGCCGGTCTGTTAAAGTCCCGCGCTCCTTCCCAAACAACCTTGCCGAGGCAGGCATGGCACGCATCACCGTCGAAGATATCAAGTCCCGGAAAGTGGCCAAAGGCGCGGCGCCCATCGTGTCGCTGACAGCCTATACCCAACCCATGGCCAAGTTCCTGGACCCGCATTGCGATTTCCTGCTGGTCGGGGATTCCCTCGCCATGGTCGTCTACGGCCTGGAAACCACGCGCGGGGTGACCATCGAAATCATGTGTGCCCACGGCCGCGCCGTGACCCGGGGCGCGAAACAGGCCCTGGTCGTGGTCGATCTGCCCCAGGGCACGTATGAGGATTCCACGGCCCAGGCGGTCGCTTCGGCCAAGCGCGTGATCGACGAGACCGAAGCCCAGGCGGTAAAGCTGGAAGGCGGGGTCGAGATGGCCGACACGGTGGCCGCCATCGTCGCCTCCGGCGTGCCGGTGCTGGGCCATGTCGGCCTGTTGCCGCAAAAGGCCGAACATCGGGGCGCCTTCAAAATTCAGGGCCGCGACGACGAGGGCGCCAAGAAGGTCATTGCCGATGCCCTGGCCATCGACGCCGCCGGTGCCTTCGCCATGGTCGTCGAAGGCACGGTCGAGCCCGTGGCGCGGGAATTGACAGAAAAAGTGTCGATCCCGACCATCGGCATCGGCGCTTCGCCGGCCTGTGACGGACAGATCCTGGTGACGGAGGACATGCTCGGCCTGTTCGCCGATTTCACGCCCAAGTTCGTGCGCAAATACGCCAAGCTGGGCGACGCCATCGAGTTGGCGGTGAAGGAATACGCAGAGGACGTGCGCACGGGCACCTTCCCGGGGCTGGAACACTGCTTCGGGGTTGAAAAGAAGTAGGGCCATGGGCGCGGCATCCCCGCTCGATACCGTTCGTACCATCGCCGATCTGCGCGCCCGTGTTCAGGGCTGGCGCGGGGCGGGACAGCGCATCGGCCTGGTGCCCACCATGGGCGCGCTGCACGCGGGCCATGTGTCGCTGGTCAAGAATTCGGTCGCCCGCTGCGACAGGACAGTGGTCACCCTGTTCGTCAATCCGACCCAGTTCGGGCCCAAGGAAGATTTCTCCGTTTATCCCCGCGATGAAGCCCGCGACGCGGCCCTGGTCGCCGCCGAGGGGGCGGACCTGCTGTTCGCGCCCGACGTGGACGAAGTCTATCCCGGCGGCCATTCGACCAAGGTCCATGTCGGCGGGTTGGGCGACGTGCTGGAGGGCGAATACCGCCCCGGCTTCTTCACCGGCGTCGCCACGGTGGTCACCAAGCTTTTGCTGCAGGCCCTGCCCGACGAGGCGTTCTTCGGGGAAAAGGATTATCAGCAGCTTCAGGTCATCAAGAAATTGATCCGCGATCTGGATGTTCCCGTCACCGCCACGGGGGTGGCGACCGTGCGCGAGAGCGATGGCCTGGCGTTGTCGTCGCGCAACGCCTATTTGACCCCGGCCGAGCGCGCCACCGCCCCGGTCCTGCACGGCACCCTTGCCCAGGTCGCCGAACAGGTCGGGCGGGGCGAAGATCCGCGCGCCCACGAGACATGGGCCAAGGAGCAGTTGGAACGGGCCGGTTTCTGGCAGGTTGATTACGTCACCGTGCGCGATGCCGTGACCCTGGACGAAGCGCCGGACGCATCACAACCCGCACGGGTCCTTGCCGCCGCCTGGCTGGGCAAGGCGCGGCTGATCGACAACGTGGCGGTATAGCGGCGCGCCTAGGCCTCATCCACCTCGGCGACAAAGCCGAACTGATAGGCGGAGATGATCTGCCGCACGCCGCCCCCTTCGTCCCATAGGGGCAGGTGGACGACTTCGTAGGGGACATGCTCCTGGCCCGGGATGGTGGCGATATAGCCGCGGACCATTTCCGGTTCGCCCGTTCGGGTGACGCGGACATAACGCTGATGGACGGCGTCACGCATGCTCGCGGGCTCGTAGCTGCTGACCCGCCTGTTGGTCCCCTCGAAACCAAGAGCGTCGGTCAGGCCGGTGCCCCAGAACCGGTTGAGGAAATCCGTGCCGCCATCGATCACATCCTTGACGGCCAGGAAGGTGGCGATCTTGTAAAGGTCTATCAGGCGGACCTGGGCCCACTCGGGATGTCCGTTGTTTCGCGCCGCCAGACCCTGCCAGTAGTGGATCAGGCGCAGACATACGGGCGAGCGGCACTGAGCGATATCGCCTTCCTGTCGGGCGCCGGGCAACCCGGCCTTCCCTGAAAGCTGATCCATCGAACTCTCGATCATTCAATAACTATAGTGTTTTCCCCGTCCGGCCGATAGATGGACCAATGGATAGGGTGCCCCGGGCTGCCTAGTCCGGTGTGCAGGCGTAGGGCCAGGTCATGCGGGCCCCGGCCGGCACGGTCGCGCCGTCCGGGGTGACCACGGCGATCGGCACGATCTTGGCGTCCTCGGGAAGTGCGCGCAGGGCGGCGCTGTCGAACGGCGGTTTGCCGCGCCACAGCGCAAGCGGGTCCATCCATTGGCCGTTCAGGGGGATGACCTTGTCGCGGGTTTCGGCGAATTTCGGGCTGTCGGAAAACCAGGCGGCGAAATGAATCGCCGGCCGGCGATACCCGTCCCCCCGCCCCGACTTGCCGGGCGAAATTCCCGAATTTCCCGTCGGGCCCAGGTTCTGCCCCCGCACCACCCGGTCGCCGGGTTTCAGGTCGGGCAGTTTGTCGAGATGGGCGTATTGGGTCCAGACCCACATCGGCAGGCCGGTATCGTCCGGGCTGTGGCGCAGATTGATCTCAATCCCGCGGTAGCTTTTCTCGCCCTTGTAGACGCCGACGACGACCCCGTCGGCCACCGCCAACATCGGTGTGCCGAAGGGGGCGGGCATGTCGATGCCGCCGTGGTAATTCTGGCGGGTGCGTTTCCTGGAATAATCGATGGCCCAGGCTTCGTCGATGCCGCGACAGTTGAGACCGTCGGGAAAGCGCGGGACCTGTCCGGTTTCGAATAGGCCGCGCTTGACCGCGATACGGATGTCGCAGCGTCGCGGGCGGCCGATGGCGCAGAGCGTTTCCGGCCCGATCTCTTCGGGGCTTATCCGCCCGTCGACCGCGCCAGCCGCCGGGGCGGCGTTTCCGCCGCCGAACCGGGCGCGCAGTTCGCCCATGGTCAGAAAGCCGTCGCCGTCGGTGTCCAGGCGTTTGAATCGCTTAGGCTTGCGCTGCCATTCTTCGGCGCTGATGCGGCCATCGCCATCGGCGTCCATGTCGCCCATGACCTTGGCGGCTTTGTCCTGAGCCGCGGCGCTTTGCGCCAGTAACGGCAGCATGCCCGTGATCAGGGCGGTCCCCATAAACAGTGTTCGCATGGCGGGTTTTCCTTGAAATTCGGGATGGGGCTACTGCCCGTACCGGGCGACGGTCAGGCCGTCCATGGAAATTTCCGGCGGCCGGTTCAGTACCAGATCGGCGGCCAAGCGCCCCGACCCGCAGGCCATGGTCCAGCCCAGGGTGCCATGGCCCGAATTGACGAACAGGTTGTCATAGACCGTCGGCCCGATGACCGGCGTGCCGTCCGGCGTCATGGGGCGCAGACCTGTCCAGCCCTCGGCCTTTGAGACATCGCCGCCCCGGGGGAACAGGTCCGTGACGACGTGGCGCACGGTATCCGTGGCGTGTGACCCCAGGTTTTTGTTGTAGCCGATGATCTCTGCCTGGCCGGCGACCCGGATGCGGTCGCCCAGGCGGGTGATCGCGACCTTATGGGTTTCGTCCATGATGGTCGATCGGGGGGCGGCGTCCGCATCGGTGACGGGCAGGGTGATGGAATACCCCTTGATCGGATAGATCGGCACCTTGATGCCGACGGATTTCAGGACAATCGGCGCGTAGGGGCCGAGGGCGCAGACGTAGCGGTCGGCAACCTCGCGGCCATCCGTGGTGTCGACGCCGGCGATCCGCATGCGGTCCGGGGCAAGGCCTTCGATGGTCACCCCATAGCGGAAGGTCACGCCCAGTTTTTCGGCTTCTTTCGCAAGCGCCAGGGTGAACATGCGGCAGTCGCCGGTGCGGTCGGCGGTCATGCGCAGGCCGCCGACGAATTTGTCCGCGACATGGGCCAGGCCTGGTTCGGCGGCGATGCAGCCCTCGCGGTCGAGAATTTCGAAGGGCGAGCCGAATTCGGCCAGGACCTCCTGATCGGCGGTGGAGGCCTTGACCTGCTTGTCCGTGCGGAACAGTTGCAGGGTGCCCATCTCGCGCTGATCGAATTGCAGGTCCGGCAGGTCGGCCATCAGATCGGTCAGCGCGTCGCGGCTGTAGTTGGAGACGCGAACCATGCGGCTTTTGTTGATTCGGTAGTCGCCTGCGTTGCAGTTCTGCAGCAGACGCAGGCACCAGGCCCACATGGTCGGGCTGATCAGCGGATGCAGGATCAGGGGCCGGTATTTCATCAGGATCCACTTGATGGCCTTCAGCGGCACCCCCGGCGCCGCCCAGGGCGAGGTCATGCCGTAGGACAGTTCGCCCGCGTTGGCGAAACTGGTTTCCATCCCGGGGCCGGGCTGGCGGTCGAGCACCAGGACCTCGGCCCCCTGCTTTGCCAGGTAATAGGCTGTGGTGACGCCGATGACGCCGGCACCCAGGACGATGACCTTCATGGTGGTGACCCCTGCCTCTACCGTTCAAACACGATGATTAGCCGCCGCCGTTCGGACATCATATGGCCAACGCTATTGTTTTTCCGGCACCAGGTCCACCGGCGGATCGGGGATCAGGCGTAATGGGCGGCGATGGCGCGGCGCATGACCAGGCACAAGGGCAGCGGCAGCAGGATGGTCGCCGCCATGGCCAGCATGGCCGTGGTCAGGCCGTAGGTGTCGCCGACGAAGCCGAAGACCATGGGGCCCAGGATCATTGCGGCCGTGGCGATGGAATAGATCACCGCGAACCCGCGCGCCTGGCGTTGCGGCTCGATCATGTCGCCCACGGCGCCGTAGGTGACGGACGAACTGCCCTGCAGCACCATGCCCAGGACCGGCAGCAGGAAATAGGCCGGCAGCGTCGGCAGCAGAAGAACGGCGACGATGCCCAGGGCGGTGAGGATCTCGACCAGCACCAGGGAGCGGACGGCACCCAATTTTTCCGCCAGGAAGCCGCAGCCGAACTTGCCGAAGGCGCCGCCGGCCAGGGTCAGCACCACGGCGAAGGCGCCGAGCGCGGTCGGAACCTCCTTCTCGATCATCAGAAAGGCGACGAAGGTCAGGAACCCGCCCTGCACCACCGTATCCAGCAGCACGATGGCGCAAAGCGCGGCGAACGCCCCCCTGTCGCGGATGCCCCAGCCGCCCAGCAGGCCCTGGCCCCCGGTCCCCTCGGCGGGCTTCGGGGCCATGCCCGCGCCGGCGCGGCCCAGCACGGCGAAGATCACCAGCCCCGCCGCCATGGTGGCGGCGCCGAAGGCCAGCGTCATGTCCTGCCAGGCGATGCCCGCGCCGATCGACAGGGTAAACAGCCCGGCGAAGGTCAGTTTGCCGACGTCGCCGAAGGAATTGTAGGTGCCCAGCGCCGCGCGCCGGCCCTGGTTGCCGAACACGGTGCTGACCAGGGTGGAGCACAAGGTGTGCTGGAACCCGCCGCCGATCCCGGCGAACAGCAGAACGACGACCACGGCGGTGAAGCCGTCGGCCCAGGCCAGGGCGATATAGCCCGCCCCCGCGGCCAGCAGACCGAAAGCGATGGGCAGGCGTTCGCCGATGCGTTCCGACAGCATGCCCGAGGGCAGTTCGAAGGCCGTCATGGCGGCGCGGTTGGCGGCGCGGATGATGCCGACCTGGGCATAGGTCAGGCCGAACGACTGCGCCAGCACGGGCAGCAGAACATAGAGCAGGTCGGTCAGGCCGTCCTGCAGGCTGTGTGCCGCGCAGCAGGATGCCAAGGTCGCGCGGCGGCGGGTCTTTTCCTTAGGTTCCACGGGGCGGAAGGTCCACACGCGCGACGATGTCCTTGAGGTCTTCCGACGGCGCCGGATAGCGGTCCATGACGCGCGGGTCGTGACCGGGGATCACATGGTCCGGGCTGTCGGCCAGGCGGGCGACCTTGCGGTGGCCTTCCAGCATGTCGCCGATATGGACCACCGTGGGATAGGGGTTGCGGTCCAGCCAGTTGGCGTAGAGATGCATGGCGTCCGATGCCAGCACGACCCAGCCGCGCTCCGTCCAGGCCCGCACGAACATCATGCCCTGGGTATGGCCGCCGACGTGGTGCAGGGTCAGGCCGGGAAACAATTCCGTGTCGCCGTCGTGGAATTCGACCCGGTCCTGGTAAAGCTCGCGCACGATGCCGCAGACGTCCTCGATATCGTAGCTGTGGCGCAGCACGGGATAGCGCATATGGCGTCCCGTCATATGAGCCATTTCCTGGTCCTGGATGTGGAAGGTCGCCTTGGGAAATCGGTCCAGATTGCCGCCGTGATCGTAATGCATATGGGTGATGACCACATCCGTGACCTCGGCCGCATCGATGCCGACCAGCTTCAGACTGTCGACCGGGCAGCGATGCCAGTCGCGGCCGCGGCGTTCGGCGGCGTCCTTGGTGAAGCCCGTATCGACGACGACCGTGTGGTTTTCCGACACGCAGGCCCAAACGTAATAATCGATGGGATAGGGGGCGTCATGGGGGTCGGGCGGCTGCATGAAGTTGCGCGCCGCCGTGCGCGCATGGGTCCCGTACTTGATGGCGTACAGCTTGTAGGTCTCGCTCATGGGCGGGGCCATCACGCCGGTGTCGGCTTCGACGGCGCGACATCGACCCGCACCACGATGCCTTCAAGATCGGCGGAGGGCGCCGGATACATCTCCATCACCAGGGGATCATGGCCGGGCACCACGTGGTCCGGGCTGTCGGCCAGACGGGCGACCTTGCGGTGGCCTTCCAGCATGTCGCCGATGTGCAGCACCGTGGGGAACGGGTTCTTGTGCCGCCAGTTGGCGAACAGATGCATGGCGTCGGACGCCAGCACGACCCAGCCCCGTTCGGTCCAGGCGCGGACGAACATCATGCCCTGTGTGTGGCCGCCGACATGGTGAAGGGTCAGGCCGGGAAACAGTTCCTCGTCGCCGTCGTGGAATTCGACCCGGTCCTTGTACAACTCGCGCAGCAACAGGCAGACATCGTCCGGATCGAAGGAATTGCGCAGCACCGGATAGCGCATGTAGCGCCCGGTGATATAGGCCATTTCCCGGTCCTGGATGTGAAAAGTCGCCTTGGGGAACTTGTCGAAATTGCCGCCGTGGTCGTAGTGCATATGGGTGATCACAACGTCCGTGACCTCGGCCGGGTCGACGCCGATCAGATTTAAACTGTCTACCGGGCAGCGGAACATGGTGCGCCCGCGCCCGCAGCCCGATTTTTCGTTGAAGCCGGTGTCGATGATCACCGTGCGGTTTTCCGACACGCAGGCCCAGACGAAATAGTCGATGGGATAGGGCGCATCATGGGGGTCGGGCGGCTGCATGAAGTTCTGGGACTGGGGCCGCGGGTCGTGAGTGCCGTACTTGATGGCGTACAGCTTGTAAGTCTCGCTGGGGTTGGTCATTTTTTGATGTCTCCTCTTGGCGAGAAGCCTAAGCCGGGTCCCTGGCCCTCGCAAGTCCGCCGAACACGGGCATTTGACCCAGGTCAATAGGCGGCGGGCCCTAGGAGTGCTAGACTATGGCCATGGACAGCCAGGAACTGCTTACCGCCATCAGCATGGCGCTCACCGAAATGGAAGAACAGCCGGAGGACCTGCACGAGGTTCACCTGCGGCTTCTGGAGCTTCTCAACCAGTTGCGGGCCACGGGGGCGAATCTGCCGTCCGATCTGGTCGAACTGGAAAAGCAATTGGCGGAGCACGTCGAGGGCGTCAAGCCCAAGGCCTAAGGCCGCCTTATGGCGTTTCCCGGCCGGCCAGTGGCGGGGCATAGGCAAATGTCCCGTCCCGGTCTTCCGTATCCCAGGGAAAATGCACCCAGGTGTCCTGCGCCACCTCGTGAATGAAGATATCCGGCAGGTCGCGGGCGGCGGGCTTGGCGTATAACGTGACGAACAGGGCATCCGGCAACAGGTCCCGCGCCGCCCGCGCCGTTGCCCCCGTATCCACCAGATCGTCGACCAGCAACCAGCCCGCCCCTTTGTCGGCGGTGGCGGCTTCCGGCGCCTTGAGCATCTGGACACGGCCCTGGGATTTCACGTCATAGCTGGCGATGGCCAGGGTATCGATCAGGCGGATGCCCATTTCACGGGCCAGGACGGCGGCCGGCACCATGCCTCCCCGGGTGATCGCGACGATGCCCTTCCAGGGCGCCGCCCAGCGGCCGGGGGGCGGTGTGCTCAGCAGGCGGCCGGCAAGGGCGCGCGAATCCGCATGGATTTCGGCCCAGGTGACGATGCGTTCCGGCGGCGAGGAAGGTGTCATGGCGGGAATAGTAGCGGGGCTGCCCGTATTTCCCAAGGGCGGAGGTTCCAGAAAACGGGGCCCCAGAAACGGAAAAACCGGCGCCCACGCTGACGCCGGTTATCCGGATTTGCAGTGAATGTCGTGGTCTAACGAACGTACAAGTGAACTTCGTTTGTCTTGGCGGCCGCCAGGGTCTTGGCGGACACCGCCACCCGCGTCGGCGGCAGGCCCATTTCCACCAGCGAACGCTTGACGTCTTCGGCGTGGCGCTTGGCCTTGTTCGTGTTGATCGCGACGCGCGCGGCCCCACCGGCCGAGGGCGCCACCGCAACCAGGTCGAACACCGCGGCCGGATGGGTTTCAAGGGCGCGGCTGACGGCCGTGTACAGGGCTTGTTGATAGGGCACGTTCGGCCGGTCGAAGCGGATCACCACCAGAGGGCGGCGGCCCGACGTATCGGCGGGGGCGGCGACCTGATTGGCACTTGGGCCGCGGCCGGTGACGGCGGCGTCAAGCAGCGACGAGCCGAGCGATTCGCCCTGGCGGATGCCGGCCGAAATCTGCACCAGGTTGCGCTGTTCTGCCCCGATCCAGGTCGATTGACGGCGTACGTCTTCGGTCACTTCGCGGTGCAGGCGGTCGATCAGGACGACGGTCTGGTCGACCTCGTCCTCGAGAATGGCAAGCTGGCGGTGGTCCTCATCGACGGCGCCGGACACCTTGAAGGCGGCGCGCACGCTTTCCGTCAGGAACGATGCCAGAGTGGAATCGCTGGCCACGCCGGTGGACAGCTTGTTCATTTCGCCGATGTCCTGGCTGAGCCGGTTCAAATCCTGCTGCGCGGTGTTGAACTGCTGAACGAGAACCGGGTTGCCGCGAGTCGTGCCGACCTGCAGGCGCGATTTAACGGCGGCAATGGTGCCGTGGTACTGCTGCGAGCTTTCGACGATGCGCGAGCGCACGGACTGAAGCTGTTCGTTGTGCTGCAGGATCGAGCTTTGCAGCTTCTGCAACTCATCGCGCAGTTCCTGGACCTTTTTGCCGACGAAGGTTCCGGTCACGTCGCCCGGCGTCACGCCGGTCGGCACGAACTTGGTCGAACCCAGGGCAGGCTGATTGGCCGCCAAAACGGCCGTTTGCTGCGATGCGGCGTCTTGCGCGCTCGCCGTTTGCGGCGATGCCGCTTCCGGTTGCGCGGGTTCTGTCGTTGTTTTGGCCGAAGGCTCGGATGCGCTCAACGAGGGCCACAGGTCCTCGTCGAATGAACATGCCCCCGTGAAAATCACGGCCCCCGCCAAAAGAACTCTCAGTTTCGGAAAACCCATCTCGTCCGCGAGCCCTTGGTTCTTCTCCGATAACAAACCGGAGTTGTTTTTAAATCCCCAGCGGGTATGTACGTAAACATACCCCACCCCTCAGTTTCCGGGCGAGTGTACTCAATGGCCCGGAGCACCACAAGTTCCTATTTTAATACGAAGATTCGGCGTTTGACGACCTTTAATCCAGGACGCCTCCTAGCGCTTGCAAACGGAGAAGTGCTGGAGTAGTGTCCGGCTCCTTCCTGACGGGGGCCCCTCGGGGTCCAGTCACAAGCGCCCGTAGCTCAACTGGATAGAGCGTCTGACTACGGATCAGGAGGTTGGGAGTTCGAATCTTCCCGGGCGCGCCATTTCCCCGTTTTCCCCCGAAAATAACCGACAAGTTCACGGTAAAAGGTCCGCTTCCGGCGGGCTCCACCGATGCTTGTTGGCCTTCTATTATTAGACGGGCACGTTCAGGAACGTCAGCAACACGAAGCGGTGGCCCTTGGTCACGGGCAGGACCTCGTGCAGCAGAGAGCATGAGAACACCACCGCGGCCCCTTTTTCCGGGCGATACAGTTCCGGGCCGTATTCGGGAAACCGTAAATCGCCGCCTTCGTAGTCGCCCGTGTTCAGGTTGAGCGTCACCGCGAACTTGCGGTGCTTGGTCGCCGGGCTGGTGTCGTCGCGGTGGACGGTGAAGAACCCCGCCTTCTCGGCCTTGTAGCAGCCGATCTTGAAGGTCTCGACCGTATAGCCCTCGAAATGGAAGGCCTTGGACACCTCGGGCACCAGACGCGGCATCAGCCGGTCCAACAATTTTTGCTCCAGCGCCTTGTCGCGCATGTAATAGTCCTCGCGCCGCTTGGTCGTCGGCACCACCTGCACGCCGCCGCCGGCCGACGATCCCACGGCGACCGTGCCGTCGTCGCGCGGGCCGTTGTGCCACAGGCCGATCAACCAGGCGCAGTCTTCGGGTTCCAGCGCACGGGGAACAAGCAGCGCCGGCGCCGCCCGTTGGACCACGGCCTGGTCGCGGCCGTGCCGCGCCTGGGTCAGCATGTCGGCCAGCCAGCCGTCCAGGCCCGCGGCTCCGCCGCCGAGCCCGCGCACGCCGATCAGGCGCTGATTGGGGTCAAGCACATAGACCGCCGGCGCCGCGACGCCGGACAGCCCCGCGAACCCCTTGGTGATCTCGGACCCGGGGTCGGCCATCACCCGGTGCGGCCAGCCGGAAGCTTCCTTTTGCGCCGCTGCCACGGTTGTGTCGCCGGGCACCAGGGTCGCGACCTGGGCGCCGCCGGCGCCGAGCACCGCCGGGTCGAGTCCGCCCGCAGTCATGTCCGCAAGGTTCTGGCCGCCGGTGAACAGCAGGACCGTCGGCGTGCCGGTGACGGCGGAATAGAACTCGAAGAATCGGCCCTCGGAATCCCGGCAAGCGAACAAGGGTGTGTGATCCCCCGGGGCGTATTGCGGACGGGCAGGGGGCTCGAACAGGGTGGGTGCTGCTTTGATGTGGGGATCCTCCCTTGTGCGACGTGCGGAGGCAATGATAGCGAAGAAACAGTGTTCGACAACATTCGCTTGCATGGGGGCCGGTTGCATCGTTCTTGTCGGATGGATACAAGTCGCGCGGGCCGGATCGGCCGTCCCGGACAAGCCCAGACATCACGGTGATCGACGTGCAAACTGTTTCCGCATATGCCCGCTTGTTGCACCAGGACCGCACCCAGGCGGCCCTTGCGTACGCCGCCTGCCTGATCGCCGCCCTGTTTCAGACTCTGGTCCCGCCCTATACCCGTCCGGTCGCCGACGCCATGCAGTATGCCGGCATGGCTGCTTCGCTGGCCGATGCCATGGTATCGGATTGGGGGCGGGCGAATGAAATTCTGGGAACCTTTTTCGGCCCGGTTTATCCAATTTTTGTCGGCGTTCTGGCGGTTTTCGACACGGACCTCGCGCAAGCCTTGAAATGCGTTTCCCAGGATGGTGCCGTCTGCGACCTAAACGGGTTGACGACCTTGTTCATTGTTCAAGCCGTCCTCACCGCGTTCACGGCGTTTTTCATCTTTCTGGCCGCACGTCGGCTTACCGGGGATGCACGCATCGCCTGGCTGACGCTGATGATCGTGCTGGCGACCAAATGTTTCACCCATTACGCCGGACTGATCCTGACGGAAACCCCGACCTTCTTCTTTATCGGACTGTTTAGCTGGATGCTGGCTCGGATCCTGTCCGACCCGGCCCCCGCACGGCGTGACGCCCTGTTGGCCGGCGCGGCGCTTGCCGGCGCGGCGCTCACACGGGCGTCCTATGTATACCTTCTTTACTTCATGGTGCCGGTGATCGTTGTGTGGTGGCGCGTTGGGCGCGGACGCATGTGGACTGATACCATCGCTGCTGCTGCGTGCTTCGCCGCCGGTGCGGCCGTAATCCTGGCGCCCTGGTGGATCAGGAACTATGTCGGCTTCGATCTTGCCGGAATCAGCGGCGATTACGGGGCCCGGATCTTTGTCGAGCGCTTGGCATACAATCTCATGACTTGGCGAGAGTGGGGGGTCAGTTTCATCTACTGGCTGCCCGATTTTGGGGACAGCCTTGCGACGGCCGTATTCTCGGAGGAGCAGGTCCGGCGGCTATCCTGGTATCATCCGGACTCTTTCTACATGATGGGGCGCGGCCAGTTTTATCATGATGTGCGGGCGGCCTCCGGGGCGCAGGACAATCCGCTAGGCTATATGCTCAGGGAATACGTATGGCGTGATCTGGGCAAGCATCTGGCGGTCACGCTGTCGCTTGCTCTGCGCGGCCAATGGGTTGGCAATTACGCCAGCCTGATCGGGTTCATTCTTTTACCGGCCTGTATTTGGATTCTAGCCCGCCGTGGTCGTGCAGGCACGTTCTTAGTGTTCTGTCTGCCACCCTATTTCATGTTGGGGCTTTACGCGTTTGTGTCCGTCAATGTGGTTCGCTACAACGAGCCTCTGATCGCCGTGTTCGCGCTCAGCGGCGCAACAGTCATCGTCCACCTTGTCGCGGGCGGCGTAGACTGCCTGCGCCGAATAAGGAGACAATGATAACGGCCTATTTGAAGCTTGCCGGTTTCTTGTTGATGATTGTCGCCGGCTAGGCCTGTTTCAAGAAAGCCGCCCTGGATGGTATTTTTCAATCATTCATCTACAAGTGGCCGCACGGCGCGTTTGCAATCTATAGCGTTGTGACATTCATCTGGGAAACGCTGCTGTGTACAATGCCCCTGTCAGCGGCTGACCATATCGCCACGGAAAATCGAAATGCGGGTGCCGCCTGGTTAGGGGGCTCGTGGATCGCTTAGGGCTCAAGGAAGTGGAAGAAACGACATGGTCGCCATTCTGATCCCCGTCGCCGCCCTGTTCCTCAGTTTCGGCATTTTGTTGGCTGGTAACGGACTTCAGGGCACCTTGTTGCCCGTGCGCGCGGGGATCGAGGGTTTTTCTCCCTTTGCAATCGGCGTCATGGGGGCGTCCTTTTATCTGGGCTACATCCTGTCATGCTTCTTTGCCCCCCGCGTCGTCGCGCGGGTCGGTCATATCCGGTCGTTCACCGTATTCGGCACGATCGCGTCGGCGGCGCAGCTCATGCATGTTGTCTGGGTCGATCCCATCTCCTGGTGGGGACTGCGCTTCATCACCGGGGCCTGCTTGTGCGGGCTCTACATGGTCATGGAAAGCTGGATCAACGAACGCGCCGGCAAGGAACACCGCGGGCGCATCCTGTCCTTCTATCAGATCGTCAACCTGGGGGCGGTGACCGTCGGGCAGATGCTTCTGAACCTCTACGAGCCCGCCGGGTTTGAGCTGTTCGTCGTGGCTTCGGTACTGGTTTCCGTCGCCCTGGTGCCCGTTGCGCTGACGCGGACCACGGCGCCCCATCCGCTGCAGCAGGTGCGTATCCGCATTCCCCGCGTCTACGCCATCTCGCCCGTCGGTGTGGTCGCCTGCCTGACCGTGGGATTGGTCAACGGTGCGGTGTGGACCATCGTGCCATTGTTCGCGCAAAGCGCCCTACCGTCGATCGCCGAACTATCCCTGTTCATGAGCCTGCTGATCATCGGCGGCGCGGTTTTCCAATGGCCGCTCGGGCGGTGGTCCGATCTGATCGACCGGCGCTGGGTGATCATTATGATCTGTGTCGGCGGCGGGCTCAGCGCCGTGGCACTTATGATGTTCGGCGAAATTTCACGCATCGCCATGTATGCCCTCGCGTTTGTGTACGGGGGATTCACCTTTGCGCTTTATGCCATTGCCATCGCCCATGCCAACGATCAGGCCGAGCCCGAGGACTTCGTCGAAATCGCCTCAACCCTGATCCTGGTGTTCGCGATCGGCGCCGTTGTCGGGCCGATGCTGGCATCCGGGGTGGTCGAGTTGGCCGGCCCCAATGCCTTCTTTGCCTATTCGGCGGTCATTCATTTCCTGACTGCCGTCTTTGCCTTCTACCGCATGCAGCGCCGTGCGGGCGTTCTGCCCGAAGACAAGGAAGATTTTGTCGCCGTCCCCCGTGCGTCGCCGGAAGTCATCAGCATCGATCCGCGCGGACTTGACACGGAACCGGGTGATGAAAGCGGTGGGGAAGCCTACAAGGGTGGCTGACGCGATAACTGTGCCGCGCGGCGATTGACCTAGGCTTCGGAAATTCCGATAACGGCAGATCGGAATTGTATACAAGGCCCGGGCAGCAAAGAACCGGGCCACACCGCCTTTGGAGAGGAAACACATGGTACATACCGCCGCGTCGACCGCGCTCGACCACATCAAGGTTCTCGACCTGACCCGGGTCCGGTCGGGACCCACCTGCGTCCGCCAATTGGCGGATTGGGGTGCCGACGTGATCAAGGTCGAACTGCCCGAAAGCATCGAGCCCGACGGCACCCTGGGCGCCAAGCGTCACACGGCCGATTTTCAGAACCTGCAGCGCAACAAGCGTTCTCTGACCCTGAACCTCAAGGAAGAGGAAGGCCGCAAGCTGTTCCTGCGCCTGGTCGAGGGGGCCGACGTGGTGATCGAGAACTTCCGCCCCGACGTGAAGGACAAGCTGGGCATCAGTTACGAGGCCCTCAAGGCCGTCAACCCGCGCATCATCCTGGGCTCCATTTCCGGCTTCGGTCAGGACGGCCCCTACGCCAAGCGCCCCGGATTCGACCAGATCGCCCAGGGCATGGGCGGGCTGATGTCGATCACCGGTGAGCCGGGCCGCGGCCCCATGCGCGTCGGCATCCCCATCGCCGATCTGACCGGCGGCCTGTTTTGCGCCATGGGCGTGTTCATTGCCCTGATCGAGCGTGAGAAATCCGGCCAGGGCCAGTGGGTCACGTCATCACTTCTGCAGGCCATGGCCTTCATGCTCGATTTCCAGGGTGCGCGATATCTGATGGAGGACGAGGTGCCGGGCCAGGCCGGCAACGATCACCCGACCTCGATCCCCACGGGCGTGTTCCCGACCAAGGACGGTCACATCAACATCGCCGCTGCGGGCGAGCGCATTTGGGCGCGCCTCTGCGACGTGCTGGGCACGCCGGAATGGACCGAGGACGAGCGCTTTAATGGGCCCGAGAAACGGTCCAAGAACCGCCATGACCTGAACGCCCTGATCGCCGAAAAGACCAAGGATCGGACCAGCTTCGACTGGGTTGAGGCTTTCAATAAGGCGGGTGTGCCGTCGGGGCCGATCTACGACATGGCCGGCATGTTCGCAGACGAACAGGTCAAACATCTGGGTATCGCAGAAGACTGCGAGACCGTGTGCTTCGGCAAGACCAAGATGATGTCGCAGCCGATCCGCATGAGCAGAACGGATTCAAAGCTGGTCGTCCGCCCGCCGGAAAAGGGCGAGCATACGGACGCGATCCTGGCTGACCTGGGGCTCGGCGCGGATGAGATCGCCGACCTCAAGACGCGCGAGATCATTTGACGTAGGCTTGCCGAGCAAACAAAAGGAAACCGTCGCCGGGGTTACCGGCGGCGGTTTTTCTTTATTGGCAAGGGAAGGGCGGTTATTCCGCCGCCTCGGCTTCTCGTAGCGGGGTGCGCATGGTCACCCATTCCTCGGCCGCTGTCGGGTGGATGCCGATGGTGGCGTCGAAATGGGCCTTGGTCGCTCCGGCCTTGAGCGCGATGCCCAGCGCCTGGGTCATCTCGGCGGCGTCCAGACCGACCATGTGACAGCCGAGCACCCGGTCGGTTTTCTTATCGACGATCATCTTCATCATAGTGTGCTCGTCGCGGCCTGACAGGGTGTATTTCATGGGCCGGAAGTGGGATTGGAAGATGACCACGTCGTGGTACTTGCGGGCCTCGTCCTCGGTCAGGCCTACGGTGCCCACGGGCGGGGTCGAGAACACGGCCGTCGGGATATCGGCGTAATCGACCGTGGTCGGCTTGCCGCCGAACAGGGTATGGGCCACGGCCATGCCCTCGGCCAGGGCCACGGGCGTCAGCTGCACCCGGTCGATGACGTCGCCCAGCGCATAGATGCTGTCGACATTGGTCTTGAAATGGTCGTCGACGACGACGGCGCCCTTGGCGGTCAGCGTGACGCCCGCCTGTTCAAGGCCAAGGCCCTTGGTGTTGGGGACGCGGCCGGTGGCGTACATGACGGCATCGACCTCCAGGATATCATCGTCGTTGAGGCGCAGGGAATAGCCTGAGGCGGTCTTTTCGATGGATTGGACGGTGGTTTCCTGATGAATGGAGACGCCTTTCTTGGTCATTTCGTCGTGCAGGGTGTCGCGCACTGCCGGATCGAACCTGCGCAGAATGTTCTCCGCCCGGATGATGACATGAGTGTCCGCACCCAGGCCGTTGAAGATACCGGCGAATTCAACGGCGATGTAGCCGCCGCCGACGATCGCGATCCTGGCGGGCAGATGGTTCAGGTCGAGCGCCTCGTTTGACGTGATAGCGTGCTCGATCCCGGGAATGTCCGGCAGGGACGGCCAGCCGCCGGTGGCGATCAGGATGTATTTCGCGGTGCAGGTCCGGGTGCCGTCCGGTCCGGCGATCTCGACCGTATGGGCGTCGATGACACGGCCCGTGCCCGTCAACTCGTCCACCCCGGCGTCACGCAGCAGGCGGTGATAGACGCCCTCCAGGCGATCCAGCTCTTTATTCTTGTTGGCAATCAGCCGTGGCCAATCGAACGCGGGCGCCCCAACGTCCCAGCCGTAACCGGTTGCGTCCTCGAAATCCTCGGCGAAATGACCGGCGTAGACGAGAAGCTTCTTGGGCACACAGCCGCGCATGACGCAGGTGCCGCCGATACGCAGATTTTCGACCACGGCGGTCTTCACGCCGTAGGTCGCGGCCGCGAACCGCGACGCGCGGACCCCGCCGGAGCCTCCGCCGATGGTGATCATGTCATAGTCATATTGCGGCATTGGGGGCAGTCCTTCGCTTTTGCAGGCGGATACGGGAACCGGTATCGGTCCGAGATCCCCCATCTAACCATGTTCGCCGCCGTGTTCAACCGTACTGCGGGGGCCCAGACGCTATGCGCGGCGGCCTCAAGGGGCGATTCGGGGGACTCGCGACACGTCCGTGACATTTGCGCAATTGAGGCTATCTGACGGGGGCTGAATAGCAGGAAGCCTCCACCCAAGCCCCTGATTTTCATCAAACCTCAGCAAAGTGTGGCATTCGCGCAACACTGTTCCAAAAAATCTACACTTCCAAGTGATTTTGCTTTTGAAACAGGGGTGATCCGCTACACTGCCTGCGTCCGGGAACAGGGCCGCCAACGTGTGGTCCCACGGTGTTCCGGGGCAAAGTGGATTTGTAAGAGTGAATCTCATCTTAGGAGCAAACGAATGAACCTCAAAAAGACCCTTATGGTTGGTGCCGCCGGCTTTGCGCTGTTCGCGTTCGCCGCCCCGGTTGCCACCGCCGCCGAAGCCGGTTCGATCAAGAACGGTTCTGCAACCGATCTTACGATATACGGTCGAGTTTCCCGTCAGTTCATGATCTACAACGATGGCGAAGAATCTGGTTATCTAAACACCGATGGTTTCGTTGGAGACACCCGCTTTGGTTTCAAGGCCAAAGGTAAGATCAATGAAGCTGTTTCGGTTGAAGGTAGATTGGAGCTGGATTTTAAATCGAACGATCCTACTAGCGATATCAATCAAAACAATGAAGTTGAGGGGGATAAGTATGACATCCGGCATTCTTGGGTTTCCTTCAATCACAAGGCGTTTGGTAAGTTGACGTTAGGGCAGCAATCGACTATCTCCCAGGGCATGTCTGATGGCTTGGATCTTGGTTTTGCGGCTCTTGCATTTTCTGGTATGGACCCGAGCCTAAGGTCAGGTGGTATTTTATTCCGGAACGATGATGCAACAGCAGCATTGTCCAACACGTCAGTTCGCGACGTGTTTACTACAATGGACCGCGGCCGTTCCGAGGCTTTGAAGTACCAAACGCCCAACATTAATGGCTTCTCCGGTTTAGCTGCGCTGTATGACTCCGGAAACTGGGGTGTTGGCGCTGAATATGACGCTAAGCATGGTTCGCTTACAGTACGTGGCCGCGCTTTCTATGAGAACCTCAGCAGCGAAGATGGAACAGGCGCTTCCGGGGATACCGGTGATCGGTGGCAAGTTGGTGCTTCTGTTAAACACGATAATGGTGTTTCCCTGACAGGGCTTTACGGCCAGCGAAGCCGGGATGATCGTTCCGATAATGGGGTGTCATACGCCGCAACTTTGGGGTATACGGCCAATATGAATACTTTGGGTGCAACCGGTATTGGTGTCCATTATGCAGGAACTGAAGACATCGCTGCGGCAGGTGTCGAAGGTCAGGCAGTTGGGCTCGGTATTAGTCAGCAAATCAAAAATGCTGGCACCAACTTGTACAGCCAACTCATGTGGTGGGATGCCGACGTTTCGTCGCCCTCTACTCAACTTGAAAGCGTGGTGACATTCTTGGTGGGGGCGCAAGTCAAGTTCTAATCAGGTTTATGGCAGGGAGCTTAGGTTTCCCGTCGCTTGATTGAACTACAGTAAGAAAACGGTCGTCCTTCGGGGCGGCCGTTTTTCTTTGTCTTTAGGGCCTGGTCTCCCTCAGAATCAAGGCCAGCAAGTATGAGTGGACGATTTCGTCGTGCCGCTTAAAGCCGCGTAAGGTTTAACGGAACAAAGGTGTCAGGGACGGTGCGGCGCAGATCGAAGGGGCGGTTTATTCAACCGTGACGCTTTTCGCCAGATTGCGGGGCTGGTCCACGTCGGTGCCCTTGATGACGGCGACATGGTAGGCCAGCAGCTGCACCGGAATGGCGTACAGAATGGGGGCGACGAAGGGATCGACCGCCTGCAGAGCCACGGTCGCTTCCGCGCCTTCGGCCAGGGCTTTTGCGCCCGCCTCGTCGGAAATGACGATCACCCGACCGCCCCGGGCCATGACCTCATGCACGTTCGAGGCGGTTTTTTCGAACAACGAATCCGTCGGGGCGATCACGATGACCGGTACCTGATCGTCGATCAGAGCGATGGGGCCGTGCTTCATTTCGCCGGCGGCATAACCCTCGGCGTGGATGTAGGAAATTTCCTTCAGCTTCAACGCCCCCTCGAGGGCGATGGGATAGCTGGTGCCGCGCCCGAGATACAGCACGTCGCGGGCTTCGGCCATGCTTTGGGCGATGTCGCGCAGGCGTTCGTCGTGGTTGAGAATTTCCGCCGCCCGCCCGGGCACCTCGGTCAGGGCCGTGGTCAGGCGTGCCTCCGTCGCGGCGTCGATGGCGCCGCGCCCGCGCGCCACGGCGATGGCGAGGCAGGCCAGCACGGTCAGCTGCGTGGTGAACGCCTTGGTCGAGGCGACGCCGATCTCGGGTCCCGCGTTGGTGTGCAGGACCATGTCGGATTCCCGGGCGATGGCGCTTTCCGGCTGATTGACGATCGACAGGATCGCCTGACCTTCGGCGCGCGCGTAGCGCAGGGCGGCCAGGGTATCCACCGTCTCACCCGATTGGGAAATGAAGATCGCGGCGCCCAATTTGGCCATGGGCGGCTCGCGGTAGCGGAATTCCGACGCGATATCGACCTCGACCGGAATGCGGGCCAGCTGTTCGAACCAGTACTTGGCGGTCAGGCAGGCGTAATAGGACGTGCCGCAGGCGACCAGGGTCAGGCGCTCCAGCGCCGCCGGATCGAACGGCAGGCCCGGCATCGTCACCGTGCGTGACGCCGGATTGATGAAACTTTGCAGGGTGTCGCCGATGACCTGGGGCTGCTCGTAGATTTCCTTGAGCATGAAATGCCGGTAGCCGCCCTTGCCGATGGCGGCGCCGGACAGTTCGGTCAGGCGCACGGGGCGTTCGGCCGGGGCGTCGTTGCCGTCGAACACCTGGGCGCCGGTGGGGCTCAGCACCACCCAGTCGCCGTCGTCCAGATACATGATGCGGTCGGTGAGGGGGGCGAGGGCCAGGGCGTCGGAGCCCAGGAACATCTCGCCCTCGCCGAAGCCGACGGCCAAGGGACTGCCGCGCCGGGCGCCGATCATCAGGTCGTGATGGCCGGAAAAGATGATGGCGAGCGCGAAGGCGCCGTCGAGGCGGCGCAGAACCGCGGATGTCGCTTCCGTCGGTGATTTGCCGTCGACCATTTCCTGGGTGATCAGATGGACGATGACCTCGGTGTCCGTGTCCGACGCCAGGTCGCAGCCTTTGGCGATCAGCTCGGCCCGGAGGTCCTTGTAGTTTTCGATGATCCCGTTATGGACGATGGCGACGCGGTCCGTCGCGTGCGGGTGGGCGTTGACTTCGTTCGGCACGCCATGGGTCGCCCAGCGGGTATGGCCGATACCGACAGTGCCGGCGATGGGCATCTCGTCCAGGCGAGCGGCCAGGTTGGCAAGCTTGCCTTCGGCCCGCCGGCGGTCGATGGCGCCGTTGACCAGGGTCGCGATCCCGGCGGAATCATAGCCCCGGTATTCAAGGCGCTTGAGCCCTTCCAACAGGATGGGCGCGGCCTCGTTCCGGCCGAGAATTCCGATGATGCCGCACATCGCCCGCTAGCCCTCTTTCTTCCGGTCTTGCTTGTCCTTACGCCGCTTGGCGTTGAAGCGGTCGGCCCAGCCCTTCACTTCCTTCTGCTCGGCCCGGGTCACGGCGAGCGCGCCCGCCGCGACATTCTTGGAAATCGCGCTGCCGGCACCGACGATGGCCCCCGCACCCACGGTCACCGGGGCGACCAGCGCCGTGTTGGAGCCGATGAAGGCGCCGTCGCCGATCACCGTCCGGGACTTCACATGGCCATCGTAGTTGCAGGTGATGGTGCCGGCGCCGATGTTCACACCCGCGCCGACAATGCTGTCGCCGACATAGGACAGATGATTGGCCTTGCTGCCGGCCCCCAGGGTCGCGGCCTTGATCTCGACGAAATTGCCGATATGCACGCCTTCGGCCAGGTCCGCCCCGGGACGCAGGCGGGCGAACGGCCCGATCACGGCGCCCGTTCCGACCGTGGCCCCCTCGATATGGCAGAACGCCCGGATTTCCACGTTGTCGGCGATGCGCACACCGGGCCCGAAGACCACATTGGGCCCGACCACGACATCACGGCCAAGCTGTGTGTCCCATGACAGATAGACCGTATCCGGGTCGATCAGGGTGGCGCCGCCGGCCATGGCGCGGGCGCGCAGGCGGCGCTGCGCGATGGCCTCGGCCTCGGCCAGCTCGATGCGGGAATTGACGCCCAGGACCTCGTCCGCGTCGCCGGTCACCACGGCGGCGGCAGCGCCGTCGGCGCGGGCAATGGCGACGATATCGGTCAGATAGTATTCGCCCTTGGCGTTGTCATTGTTGATTTGGTCGAGCCAGTCCAGGGCGCGCGCGCCGTCGATAACCATCACCCCGGAATTACAGAGCGTCACCGCAAGCTGATCGGGCGTCGCGTCGCGGGCCTCGACGATGGAGGTCAGGGCGCTGTCGTCGTCCAGAATCAGGCGGCCGTAGGGGCCGGGGTCCGCGGGCTCGAAGCCCAGAACGACCACGCCCGGACGGGCCGAAGACCGCCGCGCCGCCAGCATGGCGCCCAGCGTTTCGGCGGTGATCAGGGGGGTGTCGCCGAAGGCGATCATCAGGTCGTCGGCGGGATGTGCCTGAATGAAATCGCGCGCCGCCAAAACGGCATGGGCCGTGCCCAGACGGTCGATCTGCACCGCCGTCGCATGGGGCTGCACGGCGGCGGCCAAGGCATCCATGCCGTCACCGACGACGACCACGGTTCGGTCTATGCCCGCCGCCTCCAGATTGGCCAGAACATGCCCGATCATGGGGCGGCTGGCCACGCGGTGCAGCACTTTCGGCAGGTCCGATTTCATGCGCGTGCCCAGCCCGGCGGCCAGAACCACGGCGGTTGTCGTCGATTTTCCGTCTGCTTGCATGAAAGTGCGGCGGCCTTTAAAGAATTCGGTCAATGGTCATCGGGTCGGTCGATGGATCCGGTGAAACATCTGGAGGGTCGGGCGGCAAGGTGCCACAGTATCTTGTGTCATCCAAGTCACACTTTGTTACGGAATCTTGCAATGGAACTATGCAATGCCTGGGGTTAAGGAGCACTTACCCGCGTCATCCCTGTCCAAGGCCCCGCTTCCCAAGGTGATCGTGTTCGATCTCGACGGCACCCTGGTCGACAGCGTGCCGGATCTTCACGCCGCACTGAACTGGCTGCTCTCTCGTCTGGGGCGCCGCCAGGTATCCCGGGATGAGGTCGCCGGTATGGTCGGCGATGGGGTCCCCAAGCTGGTCGAGCGCGGATTGATGGCCACGGGCGGTTTGCCGGCCGATGGGCTCGACGGCCCGACGGCCGAGTTCACCCGCCATTACGAAGCCAACGCGGCGACCCTGACGCGGCCCTTTCCGGGCGCCGTCGCGGCCTTGGAAATATTGCGGGACGCGGGCTGCACCCTTGCCGTCTGTACCAACAAACCGGCGGGGGCGACGGCGGAAATTCTCGATGCCCTTGATCTGGCAGCGTTCTTTGCCGCCGTCGCCGGCGGCGATACGGTGCCGGGCGTGCGCAAGCCCGATCCCCGGCACCTGATGCATGTGCTGGATCAATTGGGTGCCGCGCCGGACGACGCGGTCATGGTCGGCGACAGCCATAACGACGTCAACGTGGCGAAAGCCGCGGGCGTCCCGACCGTGGCCGTCACCTTCGGTTATGCCCATGGGCCGGTCGAGGAATTGGGCGCCGATGTGCTGATCGATCATTTCGATGATCTGCTGCCGGCCCTGGAGCGCCTGGCCGGCTGACGCGCCCGGCGTCAGATTCGGGCGGGGCAGAGGTCGAAGGCGATGGAGATACGCTTTTCGTCGCTTGAGGTCACCGGGATGGTCTGATGCCCGAAGTAGGAGGGGAACATGACCATCATCCCTTCCTCGGGCCGCACCAGATGCAATGCCGGCTCGCGCCGGTCGCCGATCAGGTGGAAGGCGCGGCCGAATTCGATCCAGCCTTCGATGTTGTTGGTGCGCCCTTGGGCCGCCTCTTTCATGGATGCCGGCAACGCCGGATAGTACACGCCCGACAGCCAAGCCGGCGGGTGGAAATGGACCAGTTGGCGGCCTTCACGGTCGTAAACTGTGCCCCAGCAGGTAACGTCGAACGCCTGGGGCGGGTCGGCCAGGAAGGGATGGTCCGGGTCTCGCGGATGGGCGGCCATGTAGTCCTGGGCCATGGCCAGGATCATCTTTTTCAGCTCCAGCGCCGGGCCGTGTTCCGTGCCGTCGAACAATTCCAGCGTGCCGCGCCCGTTCTCGACCGATCGGTTGACCTTGGAATAGGTCAGGCTGGGATGGTTCAGCAGATAATCCACCAGGTCCTTGTTGAAGGACGCCATGGAATGATAGCCGGCGGGGGCCGTGTGGACCCGCGTCATGACCATGTCGAAATCGAGCAGGCGTGCGGCCTCGTCCGTGCGGCCCAGCGCGTTCAGGGCCGCCGATTTCATGGCCAGGGACGGCGTCGGGAACGAGCCCGCGGCCAGCGCCCGGTCAGCGGCGGCGATGGCCTTGTCCGGCTCACCCGCGCGCATCCACACGAAGGCCATCTGGCCGTGCAGGTCGATGGCCTCGGGATGGGCTTTGAGGAATTTTTCGCAGAGGGCGGCCGCCTCCGCCGCCCGGCCCTTGACACCGTAGGCATAGATCAGCTCGTTGACCGAACCGCCGTCGTCCGGGTTGAGCGCCACCGCGCGCTCCAGGGGGGCGATGGCCTGGGCGTAATCGGTCGACCGCCCGTGCAGCAGGCCGGTGTTGGCCAGGGCGCGCTGGTGGTTCGGGTTGATCTCGGCCGCGCGGGTGAACAGGGCGATGGCGTCGGCGAACCGGCGGGCGTTCATATGGACGGTGCCCAAGTTGAAATAATCCTCCGCATCGCGGCTGCCCAGCTCGATCGCCGTCTCGTAAGCCGCCCGGGCACTCTCGCCGTCGCCCATCAATTGATACGCGATGCCGAGGGAGCCGTAGACCGGCGGTGCCTCCGGCGCCAGTTCGGCGGCCCGGCCCAGGTCCTCGGCCCCGCCGGCGGGATCGCCCAGGATGATCCGCGTGCGGCCCAATTCGAAGGCCAGGTTGGCATCGCCGGGGTTTTGGGCCAGCGCGTCGCCCAGCACCCGCAGCGCGCCGTCGCCGTCACCGGTTTCCAGCAGCATCTTGGACAGGGTCACGGCGCAGGGCGCGAATCCCGGATGGGCGGCCAGGGCCCGGCGCAGTAGGGTCATTGCCTGCACCGTCTTGCCCTGGTTATGGCGCACCAGCCCCAGGCAGTAGAGCGCCTCGCCATGGTCGGGCACGGCCTTCAGCACGTCTTCGGCGTCTTTTCCGGCGCGCGCGAGATTGCCCGCCCGAAACGCCTGGCCGGCGCGTTCCATCAGGCGGGCGACGTCGTCTGCGGTCTTCGGTTTCAAGCGGCCTCTCCTGGGTCGGCGGTCGGAAATCGGGGTGCCTGCGGCGGGGCAGAGACTGCCACAGCCGCCGTTCTGCGTCCATGTTGGCCGCGCCGGCCACGCCGCGCTTTGATCTGGCGCATTCGGGATGCCGGCAGGCCCGGCTTGACAGGCTTGGGGGGCGCCCCTTATATGATCCCGCCTTGCCGCCGGGGAATGACCCGGCGATGCAGCAAGGGCGCGTAGCTCAGCGGGAGAGCACTGCCTTCACACGGCAGGGGTCGCTGGTTCAATCCCAGCCGCGCCCACCATTGCCAACAAGGACTTAGCGGAAATTTCGGCGGGCTCCTCAGGGCGCTCTGTGCCCATATTGTGCCCAAAGTCGTTCAACGCGGCGATGGCCTGGGCTTGGAAGTCCGGGGCCAAGTGCGCGTAGCGTTGAACCATGGACAGGCTTTTGTGGCCTGTTAGGTGCATGACTTCGTAGATCGGAACGCCCTTCTGGACGAGACGCGAGGCAAACGTATGCCGCAGGTCATGGAACCGGAAGTCATGGAGGTTCGCCTTGTCACGGGCGGTTTCGAAACCGGCCTTGAAGCGTTGCATCGGCTTCCCCCGGTAGGTGAACACGGGGCCGCTTTCCTTCGCCTCCCCGTCCTCTAGCAGGCCCGTCAGGGTCCGTTTTACCCGGTCCGTCATGCGGATGGTCCGATCTTCGCCGTTTTTGGTTTCGGTGAAGGTCAGGCGTCCCCGCGTCAGGTCAACATGCCGCCAATCGAGCCGGAGAAGTTCGGACTTCCGTCCGCCCGTATCGACGGCGACGATGATGATGGGTTTGAGGTGGTCGGGCGCGTGATGTAGCAAGCGCACCTCTTCCTCGGGTGTGAGCCATCGGCATCGGCCCTTGGCGGTCTTGAACCGGGGGAACGGCGGCACGGTTTCCAACCGGCCTTCCCGATGGGCTTTGTTCAAGATCGCCTTAAGGGTCGCCAAGTCCTTCTGGACCGTGGCGTCTGTGACATTCGCTATGCGGTCGTCGGCGAAGTCCTGCACCTTGGCCGCCGTGATGTCCTTAAGGTTAAGGCCATCGAAGCGGTCAAGCAGGCATTGCAGGCGGTATTTGGTGCTCCGGCTATAGCCTTCCGAGTTCTCCCGAAATTTGGCTTCGGCATACTTCAGAAGCGCGTCACGGAATGGAACGTCGGGAATCTTGCCGAAGTGCCTTTCCATGAAACTCTCCTGCTGCCATTTGGCGGCAAGGGCCTGGGCTAGGTCTTTATCTTCAGTCCCAGTGCTCTTGCGGTGGCGTTTGCCGTGTTGGTCGTACCAAGTTGCCCACCAGGACGGTGAGCCTTTGCGTTTGAAGATACGCATGATTGCCTTTTCCTCTCGTTCGAGGTCCGGGCGCTGTCGCACCGCTTATTGTCGTCGGCAAAGGCGACGATGTCCACGATGTCCCAGCGCCTGCACCGAGGCCCCAGGTCCACGTAACGGATGTCCAGGCCCGAGAACGTGTCGGCGGAAATGCCGAGCCATGCCGCCGCCTCTTCCCGCGCCAGATAGCGCCGGGGCGGGATGTCGCCCTTAAACTTATGGGCCTGGTCGTGGCTGGCGTCCGTCGTCATGGCCTTAAGGCGGTTCCCTGATCGCGTTCCCTTAAGAGCCCGGCAACCATCGCCGGGCACGGAGGAACTTGTCTCAGGAACGCGGGGAGCCGTCTGCCGACCCTTAAGCTTAAGGGGTGGTCCATCTGCGTGCGGGCCCTTAAAGGCGCGAATCGGCCCCACCGGGCCTTAAGCTTAAGGCGATCTTCCGAGTTGATGGCCATGGCCGAACAAACGTCCCGTGTCCTGTTACGTGACGCCCCCTTAAGCTTAAGGGGGCATGCAAGAGATTCGGTCGAACGCGGGTCGGAAGCGATGGAGCGTTACGTTACGTAGGGGGAGCATTACGATACGTAGGTCGCGCTGCCGAATCCGGCGCGTTACGTGACGTATGATTTCGGGAAATTGGGCGGTTTTCGTCCGTCCCTATAGCTATAGGAAGTCGACCCGGAAAGCTGGCCGTATCTGGCGCTAATCGCGCAATCTTTGTATTTAGCTAAAGGAAGCTCCAGAGCATTAGCTGCGGCAGACGAATGACCGCGCCCTGTTACGTAACGCTCACTATGGGTATAGGGGAGACGCAGGAGGTTCGGTTGCGAGGGCGCTTGGGGCGATGAGCGTTACGTTACGTAGGGCGGGTGTTACGTAACATAGGCGACCTTGTCCGATTGCGGCGTGTCAGTGGCGACCATGTCTCACTGTGTGTAAAATATCTCATGACACGATCACCGCAGAAAGTTGCTGAGCGATTCATTGCAGAGGAAGCCGCCAAGGCACTCAGAAAGGAATGGTGCCTAGGTCCTGATCGGGAAAATCCTGACTTCATCGTGACCGAGGGAGGGAAACAATTCGGCCTGGAAATTGTCGAGATTTTTACTGGGCCACAGGATGGACACGGCTCACACCGAAAGAGGGCAGAATCCGAAACTCAGAAAGTCGTAAATGCTCTTCGTACGGAGTATGAGGAAAAGGACGATACGCCATTGTTCGTCAAGTTCGTTGGTGACATGTGCCGTGAGAATTTGGAAGCGGTTATCCCGACACTTCGTGAGTTGAATCTTTCTGCCAGGTTACCAGGCGACCAAGAACGGTTCGTGGTAGACAAAGGACCGGCCAAACTCAGTGTGTATGTCACGCGAGGCATACATAACGCCGACTGGTACTGTGTGAATGATCGTGTCGGAGGGGTTGATCAAAATCCAGCAGAGCGGATAACGGAGGCAATCAATAGCAAAGCAGGAAGGCTGCCGCGATATCGGGAATGTGCTGGCCTAGACGACATTCGGCTCCTTATTGTCGCAAACCGGAGAATGAACAGCGGAAAATTGCGACTTGAAGAGCGCCCGGAATTGGATTTGCGAGGGTTTGACGTCGTCTATTTCTATTCTTTTCCTGAAAACGTAACAGTCTTTCGGTAGGCGTAATTCCTCCTAAATAGCGCTTTATTTTTAAAGACAAACACGCCCCCAGGAATCCGACACCCCAGCCAAAAAAAAACGTAGCGCGTTTTCCCTTGCGGCCGTGAGAGACTCACCGCATCGTCTTCGGATGGCCGAACTACATTACTCCAAGCGCATACGTAACTACTCTGACGAAGAGCTGCGGACAGAGTTGCTGAAGAACGACCCCAGTTGGGGCGCGAGCCAAATCGTCCGCAACGAGATCGCTCGGCGTCATCAAGTTCGTTCCAGCCGTAATACCCGCATCTTTATCATCATCGGTATCGTCACCATTTTGGTGTCCGTTGTCAGCATTGTGGTTGGTCTCTTGACTAATAGCGCTGCTTGAAGCCCGCCCCTTGAGCGATTATTGGCTGGTGCAGATCAAGACCGCTTGTGGCTAGAGAGAGCGACCGGGTTGATGATAGCGGCGTTCTCGAGAGCAACTTACGCAGTAGAGGCGTTTTGTTATCTTTAACGTCCCTCGCCCGCCTTATCAGCGACGCAGGGTTAGCCTGGCACCTGCGCGGCCCAGTCGTACGCGATTACCGGCTCGCGGACAGGGGTTGAGTGCACGTATCGACTATTTATCAAATCAGTCAAACGGTGACGCAGGCGGTCCGCGGAGAAAGTCTTCAAACATTGTAATCTGCTCGTCCGTAGGCAATTCATCATAAGAGAAGAGCGCCCTAATTTCGTCCGCGATGTCTCGTCGGTTAACGTATCCCATCGAATATTGACCATTCTCTAGCTCGTAATCTAACGAGCCACACCATTGGTTAATCCGCCCGTACCCAGGAGTTAGTGCGACAGAATTGTCGCGTCCCCTGAGTTCGTGTTTCGCCAAGGAAATACGAATTGCTTCAAGCCTGGCAAAAAGGATGTGGGTCCGCCGTAGGTCATCCCGAATTTGCTGAATGAGAGAAGGGTTGTCGATCACGCTTTGAATCTGTGATGCCCGCATTGATTTTCCAAAATGCTTGTACCCTGAATCCTCGGTCAGAGATTTTAGTTTCAACTCGAGGCCATGGTTCACCTGCCACTTGATCATATCGTTGCAGCGTTGACGCCAGGTTCGCATCAACTCATAGGCGGCGAAGATCCACATTTGGGACTGTGCGGATAGAAACGATGCTTCCGGTACAGGCGTCCGTTCTTCGTGAATCAAAAGGCGAAGAACGTCGTATTCGACGCCCATAATGAACTGATCGACGATAGAAAGGTTGAAGGCCTGCATCTGCAAAAAGTGATCATCCCCAAGCAAATGAAGATTGGACAAGGCCTCTCGAATCTTGAATTGCTCAATGTTCTCAGGTGAACCATAGCGAGGCTCATCGCCACCGTCATAATGGTCAAATTCGTCGCTCACGAGGCAATCAAACTCCCCACCCGCGTTGTGCTTTCAGAAAAATCATTGCATCAAATGCGGCCAGCTTTGCTTTGTCTTTGGTTTCATATTCCCGGTGCGAGAAGACGTAATTTCCCGTCAATTTGTCCTCTATTCTTCCGCCCCAACGTCCATTGGGCTTGCGGAAAATAGCAATGTTTAGTCCGTCAGTATTGATATACGGATTTCCTTTTTCGGAGGTCTGCCACTTCCGTTTCAACCAGTTTCCCTTACGTCTTGCCGCATTTTTTAATGCGTTTTCTCGTTTTCTCGGGCCTACGGAATCTCCCTCCATGTGTTCGGCGCAAATACACCCAACTCCAAGAGTTCCTGGAAAATTTTGGTGTTGCATATGATGAACGTATCGAATGTCTTGCGTTTCACACATTTCGCAAACCGCGTCGACTTTTCCTAAGTCCTCAACATCGACACAGACCCAACCTTTGTGAGGGATGCCGGGGTCAGACCATTTCCCGTGATTCCTAACCATCGTCAGCGGCCTCATCCTGCTCTACTGCTGGCAGCCTTTCGATCGAAAATCCCAGCTCAGATAACGCAGTGTCATGGCCGCCATTTCCCTCGGGCACGGCCCAAACCAAAAGGTGGCGGGGACGAGAACTCGCGACATAAGCCAGCCGAGCCGCTTCCGAATTTTTATCTTCTAGCCAATACTCCCAGTGACCATCCTTGGTGGCACCGCCTTTATGAAGCGCGGAAACGACCATTACAGCGTCGAATGTTTGCCCCTTCACATCATGGATTGTTGTTACCGGAATTCTCGTAGGGCCAGATGGTCCCGTCTGTAGGCTGTTTGTTACAGATTCGTCAGCTTTTCCCTGAAGGCTCCTAAATGTTATTGGGTTGTCGAATGCTTGGTTTATCTTTGGATCGAATTGGTCGGCGAAGGCTGCAGCGCTCTTAACAATCCCTGGGAATTTTTCTCTGATAAGTGCAGCCCATGAATTCCATGGTTTGTTCAGGTCCGAAATTTCCGCGTCCTTGCAACAGCCGTCTAGTGTTCTGGAGAGGAAAAGCCGCCAATCAATCGCGCTATTAACCCCCTCGGGGCAATAGAAGTTGTGTGAACTCGTTGGTATCCCGTTCAAATATGACGCTGCTATAAAACGCCCAGCTAGGCTGATGGCCTCGGGCATTGACAGTTTGGCACCGTCGTTCCATAGCCGGATGGCTTCCGCCAACCACAGCTGATGTTTTTCAAGGTGCCGCTTGCCGGTTGGCCTGAGGCGACCGACCGTTGTCCACCCACGGGCCACTACTTTAGATCGTTTAGTGTCTAAATTTTTGGAAAGGAGGAAATCTGCAAACCACTCGGGTAGGGATGCGATAGCCTCTCTAGGGTAGGTAACGCAAATACAAGCGGGATCTGTAGTCGAATCAAAACCTGACTCTATGGCAATGCTTTCAGGAACTAATTTTTGGCAAACGTTGATTACACTTTGGGAACTCCTAAAATTCTTAGTGAGTTGTCGCGGGACAAACGATGTTTTTTTGGCAAATTCCGCGACCACCGCTGGGTCCACCTCCTTGAATTCGTAAATTGCTTGGTTCAAATCGCCGACAAAATGAAGGCATGAGCCCTCACTTCTCAACGCTTCCAGAATATTAAGTTGGACTTCTGATAAATCTTGGCACTCGTCAACGATAATAAATGGGAACCGTTTGGCGAACAATTTGCGTAAATTGGCGTTATCTACCAATAGCGTTAAACAAATATCTTCAATATCAGCGTAAGTGGCGAAGCCGGATTTGAGGAACTTGGCTTTTGTTTCTCGTAAGTCAGTTTTTTGCCAGTTTTCTAGAACAACGGCAGACCGTTTTTGGTCCACTGATTGAGTGCCGGAGCGGAATATCCACTTATCATTCACCCAATCGTGGATGTACTGATTCGCAGAAGGATTTCCGGTTTCTGCGAGTCCATATTTAGTTTTAAAGGCGTTAAGAAAGCTGGCCTTCGAAGTGGCATCAATCAATCGAAGTGAACGGTCATCATTGAGGCCTCTATAACCCGTAACATGATGACCGAACGGGTGACCAAGGTAGTTGTGTAACCAACTGTCAATTGTGCCGACGAAGTGGGGGTAACCTTTGCCGACTGTGTTGCCGTCTACTCTATTCAGGATTTCTAACGCGACTTGGCCTTTATCGTTTTCCCCCCGGCCCTTCCAATCGACACCTGATATATCCTTTAGTTTCTTTTTCACTTGGCCTTCGTTCGGCCAAATTTGCTCCAGAACATCGGCCATGTGCTTTGCATTGTTGCCTTCAAAGGCGAGATCATATTCAAGCGTCTTGAGAGGACTATGGTGCAAACGGCAGTTCTCAGTCGCATTGACTGTTTCTAGTAATTCTAGTGCGGGGTTTGTTCCCTCTGATGGATTAGATGGTGTGGGAATAATGGCACTTTTTGTTTCTTTGCCATCATCGCCAATGACTGTTTCTTCTTTCGCTGGGTCTAAATCGGTAATGCCGGCGCATCTAATCGGAATGTTCTTTTTATCTTCTGTACCATCAGCCAAATTACAGAACAGTTGCATGAAGTGTTTGAAGTAAATTCCATTCATGTTGATGACTGAGACGCCAGCATCTTCCAACGTTTTGGGAAGTTGATCTTCTGGCGCAACGATGGCGTTGTGTTGTTTTAGGACTCGTTCGGCGAATGTCGGCACCAAAAACGACTCTGCAATCCCTTCGACGAGGATAACGCCCTTTGCGAACAATAAGGTCGATTTGGTCACGTCCAACCATCGATCAACAAAATCTCTGCTACAGGAAACGTCCAGACCTGTATCGCGAACTGCCACGGCACATGGATTTTCACTTCCCATCGACAAATGGGTAATTGCGTCAACCGGTGCGGATGACGCCAGCGTGGGAGAATGTGTGGTAACGATGATTTCTACGTCGCTTTGTTCCGCTTGTTCTTTAAGGTATTTGAGTAAGCGAGTTTGGAGCTGCGGATGCAGGTGGGCTTCTGGTTCCTCAATAAGAAGGACTTTTAAAAAGCCGCTGGCGTCTGGAGCTTCAATCAACTCTGCCAATACCGTCGCCAGGTAAAGAAGGTTGTTGAAGCCGAGGCTGTTTTCTTCCAACGATCTATAGGGCTGATTGTCTTTTGGTCCGCCAACGTTGGGAAAGAAGAAAAGCCTGAGACTCTCTGCGATTTTGTTGAATTTAACTTCGGAAAATTGGATTTGTGTATCTTGGCCGAACACGCTGCCAACAGCCTCTACTAGCCGTTTTTTGATCAGCGCATTTGCCTTGTGAATGGCTCCATCCTTGTTCTCAGTGAGCGATTGGTTGAAAACATTGAACTCACCTTCCAATGGGTGTTTGGTTTGTGTTTCTTTGGCCTCTTTAAGCGCCTTCGCTTCAATGTTTCGCAACAAGCGCGCCAGCCTTGAGCCCCGCCCTTCTTTTAACTTTGCTTCCGCGTCCCGAAGGGGGGGCAGGTATATACAATTGATCCTCTCGAACAGCTCCCATTCAAATGCGGAGGCTCTAGATGCGCCGCCCCACATCTGGCGTTTAAATCGCCCGTTTTTTTCCTTGTTGTCGACGAGCAATGTCAAACTCGCGTTTCCGTTTAAATCTGACCAAGGAAGAAACGCGACCTCCTCGTCCTTTGTTAGATTGCTCAACTGCGCCGTTAGCTTGATGCGGCTTGCGGCAGGCTCTTTATGGTCGAATGACTTGTAAAAATCAGACTCGGAAATCGGGCTGAAACCGAACTCATCCTCACGGAGCAACAAACGCACAGCATCGATGATCGCAGTCTTACAGGACGCGTTCTCGCCGACGATGTACTCCATTGCAGGCAACATTCACTCATGGCGGCTGAAACGTAGGCAGTACAAGCTGGCAGCTGAATTAGCGACAGTCGCGATTAAGAGCGACAATGTCGCTCGCCAAGGCGCTCTTTTAATTCGAGGCTATGCGTCGATGCAGATCGCGCGATTGGGATCACCTTGGAAATTACTTAGCGCGCGGGATGATTTTCAAACGGCCCTCGACCTCCGAGAGACGTCAGGAGCGACGCCTAATAGTGTCGGCGAGGCAATGGTTGCGAAAGGTCTAAGCTTGGTTTTCCTTCTTCGCCAAGCAGAAGGAATAAGTCTAATGAAAGAGGGCGTAGAACTGATGCGCTCAAACCGTTCCGCCAGCGGGCAAGCGTTTCTTGCGCGCGGGTTGAGGCACCTCGAAAGAGGCGCGCGGTTTGCCCGCCGGTTGGGTATTGCTGAAGACGCGAGGACCGAACGCATGAGTATCGCCAAAAGGATTGAGGCCCTGGACCAGATGCGAGACCCGTAAACGTAGCGCTTGTCCAAGAGTTTTGGGCGCGCGACGGAACATTCGTTTTATTTCGAGTGTGCCCAAACCCCACCCGCTTTATTCGATTTTATCCCGTCTAAAATCCCACTGTTCGGTTGATTGGCACGACAGCGCCCGAACAAGTGGTTGATTTAGTTAGGTAATTTCCGACTCTGCCCCATTCACACGGCAGGGGTCGCTGGTTCAATCCCAGCCGCGCCCACCATCCCTTTCTGCTCAATGATCAATAATGCTGAAGGCCTCATGTTCGGGCCTGCCTTTATCACATGAGAAATAGGAATATATTAACAATTCATGCTGAAAGGTGTAATGTTCAACTTTGAAGGGTCTGGATGATCGGTTCCTTCCTGGAGCTCCAAAGCATCCCTTCAGAAATATATTCCCGACGCGCCCGATCAGCGCTTCTGCCAAGCCCGGCCTTGCTTCCGGAGAACTCGGCCCGAAGCGCCACGACATCGGATAACGCCTCTCATTCCCCCGTAATGAACCCGGTTGCCGGCGCGAGATTCCGCCGCCTGCAATCCGCTTCCCCTGTGTGTTCCGAGGAGCGCTTGCGCGTCCATGTCGTCTCCCCGGAGTACGCGGGCCTATTCGCAAGGAGACGGAACGTGAAGCCCCCCTTCAAACTGAACGCGACCTTGGGTCGAGCCTACAACGCCGATATGAATGATGTCCTGCGCACGAAGCTGGCGTTGGGCAAGCTCGGCCATTTCGAGATGCCGTCCTACGGCATGACCGTGTATCCCGATGAGCCATTGTTTCAGGGAATTGAAAGCTTTCAAGAGCGGCATGGCTTGCAACGTGACGGTGTTATGAAGCCGGACGGCGAGACCGCGGCGAAACTTGAAGTTGTTCTCGATCGCGCAGAAAACGAGACGAGAAAGATGGCCCCCAAGGCCTTCGGTTTGACGGGGGATGTGGGCCTCGGGCGCACTAACAGTCCCCTCGATGTATCGACGACAAGCCAAGCGCTGGCATGGGCAGGTGATCCCCTCCATCCAGATGGAGGTGCTGTGAGCGAAATGTCGGACAAAGGACTCCCGAACGCCATTAAGCGGTTCCAGGCTTCAAAAGGCCTGAAGGTGGACGGTTGGCTGCGACCTTATGGTGAAACCGAACGCGCATTGAACCGTGACCTGCAGTCGAAGGTCAAAGCCTTGCAAATCGCCGATGATACCAACGCCATACCGGCCACAGATATGGCTATGCCGGTTCAACAACGTAGCCAGCAAAAAGAAAAAGGAAGCATCCAAATCCCCATCCCGCGAGGGGCTTATGGAATCGCGATGTACTTTGGTCTTCCGATACTGGTTGCAATGGATTGGTGGCAGTCCATGGCCGGTGCACAGAAAACCAAAGGAAAATTGGCTGGAGGCGGTTCCGACGACGATGGCAGTGAGTTGGAGAAGCAATGCGAAGTTCGATATGGTATCGATACGGAAACTTGTAACGGAATTACAAGAACGCGTGGTGCCGCTGCTGGGGCGCGTTGCCACGCTACCGCAGCCAACAGATATGACGCATGCCTAAGGGGTGTCCCTGTTGAATACCTACCGCCGTTGGATACATGGAACCAATAAGCACACCGATCTTGAGTTTTGAGGCCTTCGCCAAAGGGGGCGATGGCAATGTCGCCCCCTTCAGCCTTAAGGTTTACACGCCCGGCTATGAAGCGGGTAAAGGGTACTATTGTTTTGTGAGTTGCCCGTACTTATCCAAAAAGCCATATCAGATATTTGGAGTTGATCCAGAACAGGCATGTGAGTTGGTGATTGATTTTATCCGTATGCGTTTACGCGGAAGCGCAGAACTGATCGATATGGACGGCAAGCCGATATCTTTACCAAGTATTGTGTGGAGCGAGACTCCTACGGAATAGTCATGCACTGCCCTATTAATACGCAGGGGGCGCTGGTTCAATTCCAGCCGCGCCCACCATTCCACCGTCTTCCATCGCCCAACCCGAAAAAGCGCCCCTCGTAAGGGGCGCTTTTCGGTTTAGGTGGGCTGAGTGAAGGCTGGGCGGGGCGGCCGGTTTACCGCCCGTAGAACCTCTTCACCGTGTCTTGGGCGACCTGTTGCAGGAATGCGGCCGTGTCCTTGTCGACCTTGCCGAAGTAATCGTAGCCGTTGCCCAGGGGCGACTGGCCGTAGACGCTGGCGAACACCACGCAGGCGGCGAGGTAGGTGCCCTCCAGGCTGGGGTGGGAGCCGTCATAGCTCTGGTGCAGGTTGAGCGCCGGGCGCCGCTTGTAGGCTTCCTCGAACGCCAGGCCGACGGGGATGACCAGCGCGCCCACCGCGTTGCCCGTCTCCACATAGAGCTTTTCGATCGCCCGGATCATGTCGGGGTCGTACTTCTTGTGCGCCTTGGTATAGGCATGGGTCATGTAGAGCGCCGTTTCGCCGCCGGCCGCCTGGATCTTCTTGGCGAAGTCGGCGACGGTCGCGGCGAATTTCGGGGCATGGCCCTTTTTCGTCGCGGCGGCGCTGAAGCCCTGCAGCACGACGACCTGGAACGGGTCCTTCACCCGCAGCTTGCCGGGCTCCAGGTAGCTGTCGATGTTGTGGTCGAACAGCATGGCGCCGCTGATGGTGGCGGATTTGTACTTCAGGATCTTCATATCCGACAGGCCCGAAGCCGCGACCATGCGCCGCACGTGGTTGTGCAGGCTGTCGTTGTAATAGAGGTAGCTGTTGCCGACGAACAGCACCCGTTCGGGCTTGGCGGTCTTGAGCGCCTTGACGGTCGGTTGCGGGGCCTCGGCACGGGCGGTGCTGTTCAAGGCCGGCAGGGCCAGGGCCAGAACGACAGCGGCGAGCAGGGGGACGCGCAGGGCGCGGGGGCAGGAAAGCATCGTTGTCTCCTCGGTCTTGGATGTGTGTTCCTTGGGTGTGTGTTCCCATGGGGCCTTGGGCCCTTATGCCGTCACTCTGAGCCCCTGCATCGATAAAGAAAAATCGAAACTAAACAACAATTCATCAGCTATTTGCATGAGTTGGCCAAGCGGCCCATAGTCCCAGGCGTTTGCACGACGTCAACGGATCGGGTGCCCGGCCATGAACTTCAAATCCCTCCGCGCCTTTCGCCTGGTTGTGTCCCAGGGCTCCCTGGCCGCCGCCGCCGAGGCCATGAACCTGAGCCAGCCCGCCGTCAGCCGCCTGATCGCCCTGTTGGAGGACGAGACAAAGCTGATCCTGTTCGACCGGTCGCGGCGGCGCCTGGCCCTGTCGGAGGCGGGCGAGGCCTTTCACCGGGAAACCCGCCATATCCTGGACGGTATCGACGAACTGCCGCAGATCGCCGCCAACGTGCGGGCCGGGGCCAACCGGCCGTTCCGCCTGGTCACCGGGCCGCGGGTCGGCACGGCCCTGGTGGCGCCGGCCCTGGCGATGATGCGGCGCGAGATGCCGGGCCTGAAATGCGTGGTCGACGTGCTGTCGCGGTTCGAGCTGGAAAACCGTTCCGGCATCGCGCGCTACGACCTGGGCATCGCGTCGTTGCCGGTCACCCACGCCCTGCTGCCGATCGAAAACCGGCCGATCTGCCGGGCCCGCATGGAGGCCGTGATGGCGGCCAGCCATCCGCTTGCCGGAAAACCGGCGCTGACCGCGGGTGATCTGGCAGGGCAGCCGATCATCGGCATGCTGCCGGGCCTGTTCGGCCGCCAGCAGGCGGACGAGTTCTTCCGCGCCGACGGCGCCGTGCCGTCCTATGCGGTGGAAACCACGTCGTCGCTGATGGCCTGCCAGATGGCGCGCGACGGTGCCGGCATCGCGCTTCTGGACCGGCTTTCGGTCACGGCGATGGATCCGGCGGGCATGGCCGTGCGGCCGCTCGACCCGCCGCATTGGCTGTCCTACGGCTATATCCATCACAAGGGCCAAGTGTTGAGCGCCGAGGCGCGGACCTTCCTGGACTGCCTGCGCCGCTATATCGACGGGTTCCGGGCCACGGATGCCGCCGCCGCCGAGGCGGTCGTACCGCAGTGGGACGGCGGCCTGGAAGCCTAGTTCTTACCGCGCGCCCAGGCCGGGAAGATGCCCAGCAGGTCGGCGACGGAACGCTCGCGGCCGGTGTCGATCTTGGCCGTGGCGGTCATCCCGGCGCGCAGCGGCGGGGCGTCTGAATGGGGGATCAGGCGCAGCCGCACGGGCAAGCGCTGCACCACCTTGACCCAGTTTCCCGATGCGTTCTGCGGCGGCAGGATCGCGAATTCCGCCCCGGTGGCCGGCGAGATGCTTTCGACCTCCGCCTGCCAGGTCACGTCGGGATAGATATCCAGCACCACCGTCGCCTTCTGCCCCGGGCGGACATGGGTCAGTTCCGTTTCCTTGAAGTTGGCGTCGACCCAGGGCGGGGTGTCGGTGACGATGGCGAACAGGGGTTCGGACGCGGTGATTTGTTCACCCGCGACCAACGGCACGGTCACGACGACGCCGCTGGCCGGGGCCGTGACGGTGGTGCGCGCAAGGTCGAGATTGGCCTGATCCAGGGCCGCCTGCTTGGTCCGCACCAGGGGGTGGCCGTCGACGGGCTGGTCCGGGTCGCTGCCGAGTGATGCCTGAATGCGCTGAATCTTCTGACGCGCCAGGACGACGCGGTCATCGGCGGCGTTGGCGTCGTTTTCCATTTCGTCGAAGCGGGCGTGCGACGTCACACCGCGTTTGACCAGTTGCCGTTCGCGCTCCAGCCGCTTTCGGAAATAGACCGCGCGGTCGGTGGCGTCGCGCAATTCGACGCGGGCTTCCTTCAGGGTCGCGGCCAGGGTTTCGACCTCGCGGCGGGCGGCGTCCAGTTCGGCCTGGGCGCGGGCGGCGGCCAGCTTGAAGGGCTCGGGGTCGATGCGCACCAGCACGTCGCCTTGCGTGACCTGCATATGGGCCTTGGCGCGGACCTCGATGACGCGGCCGGAAATTTCCGCCGCCAGCTTGGCGATGTCGGTCTTCACATAGGCGTTTTCCGTCGCCACGTAACGCGCGCCCAGCAGCCAGTAACCGACGGCAAGGATAACGGCGAGCATCGGCACCACGCCCAGCAGCAGCAGGCGCTTTCGCTTCGCCTGCGCTGCCTGCTTCAGGTCTTCATGCCCGTTCAGGGTGATGGGGGTCTGCTCATTCGGCATTTATTTTCTCGAGTTCCGTCGATTGGATGGTGTCGTTGTCGCTGGCCATTTCCTGCAGCCGTTGCTTCACGTTCAGCAAAAGGTCGGTCAGGGTCTCGCGTTCCTTGCGGCTCAGGCCCGATAATTCCTCTTCGACCATGGCCTCGGCAATCGGGCTGACCTCGCGGTGGATGCGGCGGCCGAGATCGGTCATGTAGATGCGCTTGATGCGTCGGTCGGTGTCGTCGGGGCGGCGCTCCAGCCAGCCGAATTCTTCCAGTTTGTCGATCAGGCGCCCGGCCGAGGCCTTTTCGACCTCCAATAGTTCGGCCAATTCAGACTGGCTGACCCCCGGTTGGTCGCCGACCCGGCGCAGCGCCAGCCATTGCGTGCGGGTGAACCCCATCTTGCGGACCCGGCGGTCGAACACCGTGCGCTGCAGGCGAGCGGCCTCCACGATCAGGAAGGCAAGGTAGCGACCCTCGGACAGGGCGCCCTGCGTGTCGATCTTGGTCATTGAAGGAATTTCCCTTGCGAAATTAGTAAGTATTCTTACTATTGCAGTCCTTACTGTCAACAGGATTACCAATTCCGTGCCCATCGACAACGCGGTCGGCGCCCAGCAGTCCCGGCCGGAACTCACTCCGGCGCGGCGCTGGGTCATTCTCGGGGTGATTGTTTTAAGCGTCACCCTCTACTCGACCTCGATCCTCATCGTGGCGGCGGTTCTGCCGCAGCTTCAGGGCACCATGTCGGCGACGCCCGATGAAATCTCCTGGGCCATGACCTTCAACATCCTGGCCACGGCGGTGGCGACGCCGCTGACGGGCTGGCTGGCCGGGCGGTTCGGGCGTCGCAACCTGCTGGTCGTCAGCCTGGCCGTGTTCGGCATCGCCACTTATTTCTGCGGCGCGGCCAATTCCCTTGAGGCGCTGATTTTCTGGCGCATCGTCCAGGGGGCCGGTGGGGCTCCCCTGTCACCCATGGGCCAGACGGTGGTCCTCGACATCTTTCCCAAACATCAGCACGGCATGGTCATCGGCCTGTACGGCGTCGGCGTCGTCATGGGGGCCTTCGTGGGCCCGATGATCGGCGGTGTGATGGCGGAAACCTATACCTGGCGCTACGCGTTCTACATCCTGGTGCCGGTGGCGATCGGTGCCGCGATCGCCGTGTTCTTCGCCCTGCCGCGCATGCGCCGGCAGGTGCAGATCAAGCTGGAATGGACCGGCTTCATCCTGATCTCACTCGCCATCGCCTGCCTTCAGCTGGCACTGTCCCGCGGCCAGCGGCTCGACTGGTTCCAGTCCCCGGAAATCGTTATCGAGATCTTCGTCGCCGTCGTCGCCTTCTACATGTTCGTCGCCCACAGCCTGACCCATAACAAGCCGTTCCTCGACCTGCGCCTGTTGCTGAATCGAAATTACGCCATCGGTCTCGTGCTCGTGACAATCTACGGCATGCTGAACTTCACGCCCATGGTCGTTCTGCCCGGATTGATGCGCCAACACATGGACTTACCGGACTCGCTGATCGGCTATGTCGTCGGTTCGCGCGGAATCGGCGCCATGGCGGGATTTTTCGTGGCCGGTATCGTCGGTCAGCGGTTCCCCAGACGCACCATCATCGCGGGCTTCTTCGCCCAGGTCGCCGTCGGGTTGTGGCTGATGACCGCGAACCTGAATACCACGCCCTTCGAATTCGCGCTCAACGGCGTCCTACAGGGGTTCGCCGGCGGCGTCATCTGGGTGCCGTTGACGGTGCTGACCTTTTCGACCGTGGACCCGAAGGACCTGGATGAAACGACCTCGGTCTATCACCTGTTGCGTAATATCGGCTCCAGCTTCTTCATTTCCATGACCGTGACCGAGATCGTGCGTTCGAGCCAACGCAATTACGAGTACCTGACCGAACACATCACGGAATTCAATCCGGTGCTCAAGCTGCCCTGGGTGATGGGCGGCTGGGAGATGGAGACGGTCGAAGGCTTGGCGCGCCTGTCCCGCGAAATGGGACATCAGGCGGCCCTGATCAGTTACCTCAACGGCTTCGGCATGTTCGCCGTCGCCTCGGCCGCGGCGATCCCGCTGATCCTGTTCGTCAGCCGGGCACCCAAGAAGCCCGCCTAACAGACCCGGTGGGCCAGACGGACGACAGGCTGTCGCCCTTAATCATCCGCCACATCTGGCCCTTCCGCCGTCCAGATAAAGCGTTTTGACAGGCCGACACGACGCACAGGGCCGCCCCGGCGGCGACAAAGACCGCATGCCGGGTTTTTCACTCCCGTGGCTGGCGCGGTCGCAGCCCTAGCGGCCCCGCGGTGTGTCCAGGTTCACGGTCACGTTCTTGCGCTGGGTGAAACTTTCCAACATGCCTTCCAGGGAAAACTCCCGGCCCAGGCCGCTTTGCTTGTAGCCGCCGTAGGAATGGCCCGGCACCTGGCCGCCGCCCTGGTTGACCTGCACCCAGCCGCTTTCGATGGCGTGCGCCGTGCGCAGGCCTTCGCCGATATCGTGGGTCCAGACATAGGCCGCGAGGCCGTAATGGCTGTCGTTGGCCATGCGGATGGCTTCCTCCGTATCGGTCCAGCGGATCGCCACCAGCACCGGGCCGAAGATTTCTTCGCGTGCCAGGCGCCAGTCGTTGGAGGCGTCGGCGAACAGGGTCGGCACGGCGAAATAGCCCTCGCTGAGCGGCCCCGTCTCCGGCGGCAGGCCGCCCATGACGAGGCGCGCGTCGTCGCGCTTCAGGCCTTCCTCGACATAGCCGCAGACCCGGCGGAACTGTTTTTCGTTAATGATCGTGCCGACGTCGGTGGCTTCGTCCAGCGGGTCGCCCAGTTTCAGGGTCGACGCCTTGGCCGCCAGCTTGTCGAGGAACGAATCAAAGATGTCCGCATGCAGGAACAGGCGGGAGCCCGCCGTGCAGGACTGGCTTTGGCGGGTGAAGCGCATGGCGGCGATGATGCCGTCGACCACCCAGTCCTCGTCCGCATCGGGGAACACGATGGAGGGGCTCTTGCCGCCCAGCTCCAGCGACACGGGCACGATCCGCTCCGCCGCCGCGCGCATCATGATCTTGCCGACCTCGGTCGATCCGGTGAACGACAGCTTGGCGATGGCCGGATGATTGGCGAGCGGCCCGCCGCATTCGGCGCCGTAGCCCGTCAGCACGTTCAAGACGCCGTCCGGCAGGAATTCCTGGCAGATGTCGGCCATCATCAGCACGCCCAAGGGCGCATCCTCGGCCGCCTTGAGAACCACCGTGTTGCCGGACACCAGCCCGGCCGCGATCTTCAACGCCCCCAGCAGCACCGGCGCGTTCCACGGAATGACCGCGCCGACCACGCCCAGGGGCTCCCGCCGGGTGTAGCTCAGGACGTTCTCGCCGAGCGGTATGGTCTCGCCCTTCAACTCGCTGCCCAGGCCGCCGTAATAACGGAAGATGTCGGCCGATACTTTGGCCTCGGGCCGGGCCTGGGTGCGCAGGGCGTTGCCCGTTTCCAGGGCGATGGTGCGGGCCATTTCCTCGGCCCGGGCGTCCATGGCGTCGGCGATGCGCAGCAACGCGCGGCCGCGTTCGCGCGGATTGGTGCGGGCCCAGGCGGGGAACGCCTGGGCGGCGGCGGTGACGGCCTTGTCCACGTCTTCGGCCCCCCCGCGCGGCACCTCGGCGACGGTGGTGCGGTTGGCCGGGTTTTCGACCGCGATGGCGGCCCCCGAGACGGCCTCGACCCAGCGGCCCCCGATCAGCATGCCTTTCGGCGCGTAGAAGTCCTGGGGGTTGGCAATGTTCTTCAAGGCGGTCGTCATGGTCGTCTCCTGTATGTGCGATGCGGCCGCACAAGGCGGCCTGCGTTTTGCGAACGGTATACCATAGGGGCGGGCCGCCGCCACCCGCTTGGGGTATAGTGCGTATCCTGACCCGCATCCGGAGCCCGCCCGCCATGTCCGTGTCCCCGCCCGTCATCGTCTGGTTTCGCCGCGACCTACGCCTGGCCGACAATCCGGCCCTGGCCCGGGCGGCGGCGATCGGGCGGCCGGTGGTGCCGGTCTTCATCCTGGACGAGGACACGCCCGGTGTGCGCCCGCCGGGCGGGGCATCGCGCTGGTGGCTGCATCATTCCCTGGCGGCCCTGACCGATGATCTGGCGGCCCGGGGATCGCGCCTGATCCTGCGCCGGGGGCAGGCGGCCGTGGTGCTCGACGCCCTGATCGCGGAGACGGGGGCCGATACGGTGTTGTGGAACCGCTGTTACGACAAGGGCTCCGTCGCCCGCGACACGGAAATCAAGGCGGACCTGCGGGCGCGGGGGCTCCAGGTCGAAAGCTTCAACGCCTCCCTGCTGACCGAGCCTTGGGAGATCACCACCAAGGCCGGCGGCGGTTACAAGGTCTATACCCGGTTCTGGCAGGCCTGCCGCGCCGCCGGCGATCCGCCGCCACCGGTGGCGGCGCCGGACAGCTTGCCGGCACCGCAGACCTGGCCGGTAAGCGACGATCTGGCCGCCTGGCGGCTGGTGCCCAATGCACCCGATTGGGCGGCGGGGTTTTCCGATCACTGGATACCGGGGGGGCAAGGGGCCCGGGACCGCCTGGAAATGTTTCTCGACGGCGCGGTCACGGGTTATGCGGCGAAGCGCGATTTCCCGGGCGTGGCGGCGACCTCGGGCCTGTCCGCGCATCTGGCCTGGGGCGACATCGGCCCGCGCCAGGTCTGGGCCGCCGCCGTCAAGGACGCCCCGGCCGGTGAGGGGCGGGAGACGTTCCTGAAGGAACTGGTATGGCGGGAATTCGCCCATCATGTCCTGCATCATTTCCCGGATCTGGCCGAACGGCCCATGGACGCCAGGTTCGACGCCTTTCCCTGGATGCCCGACGACGGCCTGCTGGCCGCCTGGCGGCGCGGGCAGACCGGCTATCCCATCGTCGATGCGGGCATGCGCGAGCTCTGGGCCACGGGCACCATGCACAACCGGGTGCGCATGGTCGCGGCCTCGTTCCTGGTCAAGCATCTGCTGCAGCCCTGGCAGGCGGGCGAAGCCTGGTTCTGGGACACGCTGGTCGATGCCGACCCCGCGTCCAACCCGTTCAACTGGCAATGGGTCGCCGGTTGCGGCGCCGATGCCGCCCCCTTTTTCCGCATCTTCAATCCCACCCTGCAGGGGCAGAAGTTCGACAAGGACGAAAGCTACGTGCGCCGTTGGGTGCCGGAACTGGGGACGGACGCCTACCCCGCGCCCATCGTCGACCACAAAGGGGCGCGGGACCGGGCGCTGGCAGCGTTCAAGTCGCTGAAACGCGGTTAGCGGGGTTTGGCCATCACCAATGTCCGCCAGCCGTTGATGGTCATGTGGCGGACGAGACGCAGGCCCTGGCGGCGGTGGGCGGTGATGACGAATTGTGCGTCGCGCACCACCAGACCCGACAGCACGCAGACCCCGCCGGGAGCAAGGTGTTGCGCCAGATCCTTGGACAAGCGGCGGATCGGCCGGGCCAGGATGTTTTCCACAATCAGATCGTAAGGGGCCGCCTGGCGCACGATGGGTGCGTTGTAGCCGGGGGCGGCGACGGCGGTGACCAGATGGCCGACGCCGTTGCGGTCTGCGTTCAGGGCGGTGACCCGCGCGGCCTCGGCGTCGATGTCCGTGGCGACCACGGGCACGTTCCACAGCTTGGCCGCGGCGATGCCCAGAATCCCGGACCCGCAACCCATGTCGAGCACGCGGCCCGGGCGGTGTTTGCGCGCCAGATCACCGATGCAGGTGAGGCAGCCGGCGGTCGACCCGTGTTCGCCAGAACCGAAGGCGGTGCCGGCATCCAGCAGCAGGGGGATCAGGCCACCCGGCACGGGGCCGTCGAAATGGGAGCCGTGGATGAAGAAACGGCCGACGGGCAGCGGCGGAAATTCGAAGATGTTTTCCGTAAGCCAGTCCCGGGGCGGGATCAGGTCGATGACCGGCGTGGGCGCATTGCCATCGGGGAAGGCGGCGTTCAGGGCGGCCTTGAGGCGGGCGCGGTCCGGTTCGTCCACGGCGATGCCCTCGACCCGCCAGGGGCCGCCGTCCTCGTCCCCGAAGGACGAGACGCTCTCGCACAAGGGCTCCAGGCAGGCTTCCAGGAACGGCACCTCGGCCGCCGTCGTGCGGAACGCAATGGACCACAGGAAGCGTTGGGCGGACATGGTCACGACACGCTTTCCACGAAACTGCCCATGACTTTCTTGCGGCCGGCCTTCTCGAACTCGATTTCCAATTTGTCGCCGTCCTTGGCCTTGATGCGGCCGTAGCCGAATTTCTGATGAAACACGCGGGTCCCCACGGTCAGGCTGTCGTCGGCACCGCCACGGTCGGCCGCGCGCCAGTCGCCATTGCCACCCGCGTTGCCGCCGCCTGCGAAACGCGACGCCCGGGGGCCGCTGCGCCGCAGCGCGCCGGGAAAGGACGTGCCGCCGTCATAACCGCCGTTTCCGAGACCACCATAGCCGGACCCGGAATACAGCCCCTGTTCCTGCTGGCGGCTGATGTTGTCGTTCGGCAGTTCATCGACGAAGCGCGACGGCAGGGCCGTCTGCCATTGGCCGTAGACCCGGCGGTTGGCGGCAAACGATATGGCGGCGCGCTTGCGCGCCCGGGTCAACCCGACATAGGCCAGCCGGCGTTCTTCCTCCAGCGCCGCCAGGCCGCCTTCGTCCAGGGCGCGTTGGTGGGGAAACAGGCCTTCCTCCCAGCCGGGCAGGAACACGGTCTCGAACTCCAGGCCCTTGGCGCCGTGCAGGGTCATCAGGGAAACCTTGTCGTCGGTGGCGTTTTCCTCGTTCTCCATGACCAGGCTGACGTGTTCCAGGAAGCCGGCCAGGTTGTCGAAATCTTCCAGGGCGACAACCAGTTCCTTCAGGTTTTCGCGCCGCCCGGAGGCCTCGGGCGCCTTCGATTCCTGCCACATCTGCATGTAGCCGCTTTCGTCGAGTACCGTTTTCACCACGTCGACGTGGTCGGTCACGGAGACCAGGGCCCGCCAGCGGTCGAAATCGTCGATCAACTGGGTCAGGGTCTGGCGTGCCTTGGGTTTCAGCTCGTCCGTGCCGCAAATCTCCCGCGCCGCCGCGACCAGGGGCAGGCCGCGCGCCCGGGCATGCAGATGCACAGCCTGCAGGGTGGCATCGCCCAGGCCGCGCTTGGGCAGGTTGACGATGCGCTCGAACGCAAGGTCATCGGCGGGCTGGGCGATGACGCGCAGATAGGCGATGGCGTCGCGGATTTCCTGACGCTCGTAAAACCTTTGGCCGCCGACCACGCGGTAGGGCACGCCGAGGGTAATCAGGCGTTCTTCGAACTCACGGGTCTGAAAGCCGGCGCGCACCAGCACGGCGATCTCGTTCAGTTTATGGCCGCCGCCGTGCAGGCTTTCGATTTCGTCGCCGATCACCCGCGCTTCCTCGTCGCCGTCCCACACGCCGCGCACCACCACGGGGTCGCCGTCGTTCTGTTCCGTCCACAGCGTCTTGCCAAGCCTGCCGTCGTTATGCGCGATCAGGCCCGAGGCGGCGGCCAGGATGTGCGAGGTCGAGCGGTAGTTGCGCTCCAGCCGCACCACGGTGGCGCCGGGAAAGTCTTTTTCGAACCGCAGGATGTTGCCGACCTCGGCCCCGCGCCAGGAATAGATCGATTGGTCGTCGTCGCCGACGCAGCAGATGTTCTTGTGGGCCTGGGCCAACAGGCGCAGCCAAAGGTATTGCGCCACGTTGGTGTCCTGGTATTCGTCGACCATGATGTAGCGGAACTGGCGCTGGTACTTGGCCAGAACCTCCGGCGCATTGCGGAACAGTTCCAGGCAGAGCAGCAACAGGTCACCGAAGTCGCAGGCGTTGAGCGCTTCCAGCCGGTCCTGATAGGTCTGGTAGATTTCCTGCCCTTTGCCGTCGCACAGGCTTTGCGCCTCTTCCTCGGGCAGGGTCGCCGGCATCAGGCCGCGGTCCTTGAAGCGCTGGAGGGCGCCCGAGACGACGCGGGGCGGCCAGCGTTTCTGGTCGATTTCCATGGCGTCCAGGTGCTGCTTGACCAGGCGCACCTGATCGTCGGCGTCCAGGATGGTGAAATTGGGCTGACGGCCGACCAATTCGGCGTTGGCGCGCAGAATCCGCGCGCCCACGGCATGAAAGGTGCCGACCCACCAGCCCTCGACCGGGGCGCCGACCAGCTTGCCGACCCGTTCCTTCATCTCGCGCGCGGCCTTGTTGGTGAAGGTCACGGCCAGGACCTCCCAGGGCCGCGCCTTGCGCTGCATCAGGATATGGGCCAGCCGCGTGGTCAGCACCCGGGTCTTGCCCGTGCCGGCCCCGGCCAGGACCAGCACCGGGCCGTCCACGGCCGCCACGGCCTGGGCCTGGGTTTCGTTCAGGCCGGCAAGATAGGGGGCGGGGGCGGCGGGTGGCGCCGGGGGCGCGGGGGGTGTTTGCGTGGGATCGGACATACCCGTCTTATAACCGCCTCGGGCGGGGGATGCTATCGCGGGGGTGGGGGATGCCCGGGGGCCGGCAAACGGGGTTATTCGTGCCCCAGTTCCTCGCGGCGGCGCTCCATCAGAACGCGGTTGAATTCGGTCATCACGTCGTCATGGGTGACGGCGCCGATCAGGGTCCGGTCGCGCTCGTTTTCCGTGACCGGAATCACGGTTTCACCGGATGTATCCATGAGATTGACCGCCGTTTCGATGTCGTCGTGACGGGTCAGCATGGGTGGATGGGTGCGGGCCACGTCGCCGGCGTTGACCAGACCGTCCAGGTCGTGGTCGAAGGCGAATTCGCTGAGATCGGGCAAGGTAATGGTGCCGTGCAGTACACCGTCGTTGTCCACCACGAAAATTTCACCCACGGTCGAATCCTGCAGCAGATGGCGCAGGGTTTCCAGGTCCGTGCCCATGGAAACGGTGCTGAGGTTTCGGCGCATCACCGCGTTGACGGTGATGGTCTGCATGACTTCGGCCTCGATACCTTCTTTCAGGTCGATGCCGCGCTCGCGCAACTGGCGCACGAAGTAGGACCGATCATAGAAATGATGCGAGATTTCCGAGGAGACGACGACGGCGATCATCACCGCGAGGGTCAGGGTGTAGTCGGACGTCATCTCGAAGATGATCAGGGTGGTTGAAATGGGGGCACCCAGGACGGAGGCGGCGACGGCCCCCATGCCGACCACCGTATAGGCGGGCACGCCCGACGACAGGTCGGGGAAGATGCTGGTGGCGACAATGCCGTAAGCACCGCCGGCGACGGCACCGATAACCAGGGCCGGGGAAAACACGCCGCCGGAAAACCCGTATCCGTGGCTGATCGCCGTGGCGATGATCTTGGCGACCAGGATGATCAGCAGCGTGCCGAAGCCGTAGACGTGCAGCATGGCGTCTTCGGTCACGCCGTAACCGACGCCCAGAACTTGCGGTACCATCAACGCCATGGCGCCGACCGCCAGACCCGCCACCGCGGGCTTCAGCCAGGACGGCAGGGGCGTGCGTTTGGACAGGTCGGAGGCGACGACGATGGAATGCATCATCAGGATGGCGCAGGCGGCGCTGGCGATGCCCAGGCCGACGAAGGCGGGAAATTCCCAGAATGACGCCAGGGGATTATCGACCAGGGTGAAGGCCGGGAAATTGCCGAACCAGTGCCGCGATATGGCCGTGCCCGCGACCGAGGCGACGACCACCGGGGCGAAGGCCTTCAGGGCGTAATGGCCGATCACCACCTCGTTGGCGAATAGCGCCCCCGCCAGCGGCGCGTTGAACGACGCGGCGACGGCGGCGGCGACGCCACAGCCCAGCAGTGTGCGGTTGAGCGAGCGGGTCAGCTGCAGGCGGCGTGCCAGCCATGCCCCCAGCGACGCCCCCAGATGCACGGCCGGGCCTTCGCGCCCGACCGACGCGCCGGCGCCGATCGACAATGCGCTGGCGATGGCCGAATACAGGCCGACCCGGGACGACATCCAACCGCCGTGCAGCTGTTCCGCCTCGATCACGTCGGCGACTCCCTGGGGCTTCCGGTTGGGCAGAAAAAAATAGATGAACAGACCGACGATCAGGCCGCCGACCGCGGGCGCCAGCAGCACGTGCCACCAGACCAGCCCGGTGACGTGCTGTGACAGGCGCTCGTGGCCGCTGCCGTAGAACAGGGATTGGAAAATTTCGATGGTTTCGCGGAACGCGACGACCGCGGCGCCGGATGCGCAGCCGACGACAAGCGCCAGAACCATCAGGATCAGATGGTCGTTGCGGATGACCCGTCGGATCGCCAGCAGTAGCCGGGCGTATTTGAAGCGCGAAATAACCATTAACCTTCCCGCCCTCATGTTAGGGCGAGAAGGTTAATCAGGTCTCTACAACAATACGTTACACACGGGTCTTAAGAGCCTTAATCAGGCGAGGAATCAAGCGCGTAGCCGGCCGAGCGCACGGTGCGGATGAGGTCTGGGCGGCCCTCGGAATTCAATGCCTTGCGCAGCCTTCGGATATGGACGTCGACTGTCCTGGATTCGACGTAGATGTCGCGGCCCCAGACCCGGTCGAGAAGCTGTTCCCGGGAATAAACGCGGCCCGGCTTTTCCAGGAACACGCGGAGCAAACGGAATTCCGTCGGCCCCAGGCGCACGAGTTCCTCGCCCCGGTAGACCCGGTGCTCTTCCAGATCCATGCTCAGGTCGGCGTAGGTCAGAACCTCGCTCGCCCGTTCCGGGTTGGCGCGGCGCAGGACCGCCCGCACACGGGCGATCAGCTCGCTCGGCGAAAACGGTTTCACCACGTAATCGTCGGCACCGGAATCGAGGCCGCGGATGCGGTCCGCTTCTTCGCCGCGGGCGGTCAGCATGATGATCGGCAGATTTTTGTTCTCGGGCTTGCGGCGCAATTGGCGGCAGACCTCGATGCCCGACAGGTTGGGCAGCATCCAGTCGAGGATGACCAGCGAGGGGTCTTCTTCCTCGACCGCGACGACGGCGGTTTCCCCGTCGCCGACGACGACCGCGTTGAACCCCTCCTTGGTGAGGTTGTAGCGGACCAGCTCGGCCAACGAAGGGTCGTCCTCGACGATAAGAATGCTTTTGCTCATGAAGCCCGTATCCTTAGGCTTAGTCGCGGTCGGGATCGACGACAGTGAAGCTTGATGCATCGCTTTTTTCGCGCTCGTCCGTAGGCGGCACGCCTTTCACAAGATAGTACACCAGTTCGGCGATGTTGGTTGCGTGGTCGCCGATCCGTTCCAGGTTTTTGGAGACGAACAGAAGATGCGTGCAGGACGTGATCGTGCGCGGGTCTTCCATCATGTAGGTCAGGATTTCGCGGAACAGGCTGGTGTGCAGCAGGTCGGCATCGGCGTCGCGTGCGCGCACGGCCTCCGCCTTGTCCACGTCCCGGGCCACGTAGGCGTCCAGCACGTCCTTGGTCATGCCCTGAACCAGGGTCGCCATGCGGGCGATGCTTTTGGTCGGGCCGAGGGGCGGCGACTGGGCCAGCACCACCGACCGCTTGGCGATGTTCTTGGCGTAATCGCCGATGCGCTCGATCAGGCTTGCCGTGCGCAGCGCCGTGATGGTGACGCGCAGGTCGTCGGCCATGGGCTGACGCAGGGCCAGGGTCGTGGTTGCCTGGCCATCCAGTTCGGCTTCCAGGGCGTCGATCTTCTTGTCGCCGGCGATCACCCGGTCGGCCAGGTCCGTGTCGCGCTTGATCAGCGCCTCCACGGCGTCGGCCAACTGAACCTCGGCCAGGCCGCCCATTTCGGCGATGATGTTGTCCAGTTTTTTCAGGTCCTCGTCGAAGGACTTGACGATGTGATCTGTGGTCATGTCTCGTGGTCTCCCGGTGTGTCGCCCCAATGCCTCAGCCGAAGCGACCGGTGATGTAACCTTGGGTGCGCTCGTCCGTTGGATTGGTGAACATCTTTTCCGTATCGTCTTCCTCGACCAGATAACCCAGGTGGAAGAAGGCGGTGCGCTGCGACACGCGGGCCGCCTGCTGCATGGAATGGGTGACGATAACGATCGTGAAATTTTCCCGCAGCTCGTCGATCAGTTCCTCGATCTTGGCCGTGGCGATGGGGTCAAGCGCCGAGCAGGGCTCGTCCATCAGGATCACTTCGGGCGAAACCGCGACGGCGCGGGCGATGCACAGGCGCTGCTGCTGGCCGCCGGACAGGCCGGTGCCGGGCTGGTCGAGGCGGTCCTTGACCTCGTTCCACAGGCCGGCCTTTTCCAACGCCGTCTGGACGATGCCCTCCAGTTCGGAATTGGAATTGGTCAGGCCGTGAATACGCGGGCCGTAGGCGACGTTGTCGAAGATCGACTTGGGAAAGGGATTGGGCTTCTGGAACACCATGCCGACCCGGGCGCGCAGATGCACGACGTCGATGTTCTTGTCGTAGATGTCCTGCCCGTCCAGGGAAATCTCGCCCTCGACCCGGCAGATGTCGATGGTGTCGTTCATGCGGTTCAGGGAACGCAGGAAGGTGGATTTTCCGCAGCCCGACGGGCCGATCAGCGATGTCACCTCGTTCGCCTTGATGTCCAGGTTGACATCGAACAGAGCCTGCTTCTCGCCGTAAAACACCTTGACGTTGCGGGCCTTGAGCTTGATCGCGTCGGCTTGTGATTGCGTCACGGGGGCGTCTCCGGCCGTGTCCTGGGGAATGCTCTGATTCATGTCGGGGGTCATCCTTACCATTTCCTCTCGAAACGTTTGCGCAGGAAAACCGCGCCCACGTTCATGATTACCAAGAAGGCCAGCAGCACGCAGATCGCGGCCGAGGTGCGTTCCACGAAGGCGCGTTCCGGCGAATCCGCCCACAGATAGATCTGCACCGGCAGCACGGTCGCCGGGTCGAGCGCACCGTGCGGCACGTCGACGATGAAGGCGACCATGCCGATCATCAGAAGCGGCGCCGTTTCGCCCAGGGCCTGGGCCATGCCGATGATGGTGCCGGTCAGGATGCCGGGCATGGCCAGCGGCAGCACGTGATGAGTGACGACCTGCAGCGGCGAGGCGCCTAGGCCGTAGGCCGCCTCGCGGATCGACGGCGGCACCGATTTCAGGGCCGAGCGGGCGGCGATGATGATGGTCGGCAGGGTCATCAGCGCCAACACCAGGCCGCCGACCACGGGGGCCGAGCGCGGCATGCCGAAGAAGTTGATGAACACGGCCAGCCCCAGCAATCCGAACACGATGGAGGGCACCGCGGCCAGGTTGTTGATGTTGACCTCGATGGTCTGGGTCCACTTGTTGACCGGGGCGAATTCCTCCAGATAGATGGCGGAGGCCACGGCCAGGGGGAAGGACACCAGCAGCGTCACCAGCATGGTGAACAGCGAACCCATGGCGGCGCCGAAGATGCCGGCCAGTTCCGGTTCGCGGCTGTCGCCGGCGGTGAAGAAGGTGGTGTTGAACACGGTTTCGACCAGGCCGCGGTTTTCCAGGCGCTCGAACCAGGCGATTTGCTTGTCCTTGACGCGGCGTTCGGTCTCGGGGCTGTCCTTGCGGATCTGGCCCTTGTTCAATTGGTCGATGTCGTCGGACATGGGCATCTGCACGGTTACCCGTTCGCCGATCAGGTTCGGGTTGGCCATCACCATGTCGCGGATTTCGTACACCGCGCCGGGGCTGATCATGTCGAACAGTTCGCGGCGGTCGCGGCGGCTGGTGACGTCGGGGAACAGGTCATAGAAGGCCTGGCGGATGACTTTCCGGTAATTGGCCGATGATAGGGTCTGGCGTTCCCGCGTGCCCGCAGGATCGATGTCCTGCGGGTACAGGGTGATCTCCAGATTGATCATGGTCTGTGTGAAGGCGGGGATCGCCTTGGACACGATGGTCGTGAACAACAGGCCCAGCATGCCCATGGCGAAGGCGATCGCGAGAATGCCGTAGGCCTTGAACCGTCGCTCCGCCGCATACCGGCGTTTCAGGCCTCTGCTGACGGCGTCGTTGGAGTTGCGGGTCGCAAGACTCCCGTTCGCCGGGCCGTTCATGATGGGGGCCGCGTCAGTCATATTGCTCTCGATATTTGTTGACGATGGTGAGGGCGATGATGTTCAGCACCAGGGTGACGCAGAACAGGATCAGGCCGAGGGCGAAGGCGGCGAGGGTCTTGGCGCTGTCGAACTCCTGGTCGCCGACCAGCAGGGTGACGATCTGCACCGTGACCGTGGTCACCGCTTCGAAGGGGTTGGCCGTCAGGTTGGCGGCCAGGCCGGCGGCCATGACGACGATCATGGTCTCGCCGATGGCGCGCGAGACGCCGAGCAGAAGCGAGCCGACGATGCCCGGCAATGCTGCCGGCAGGATCACCTGCTTGATGGTTTCCGATTTGGTGGCGCCCAGGCCGTAGGAGCCCTCGCGCAGCGACTGCGGCACCGCCGACATCACGTCGTCGGACAGGGATGAGACGAAGGGGATGATCATGATCCCCATCACGATGCCGGCCGCCAGGGCGCTTTCCGACGAAATCGTCAGACCGAAATCGAGCCCCAATCCGCGGAAGAACGGCGCCACCGTCAGGGCGGCGAAGAAGCCGTAGACCACGGTCGGGATGCCGGCCAGGATTTCCAGCAGCGGCTTGACCGTGCCGCGCACCTTGGTCGGCGCGTATTCGGACATGTAAATGGCGGCCATCAGGCCGACCGGGGCGGCCACGCACATGGCGATCAGGGAAATTAGCATCGTGCCGGCCAGCAGCGGGACCGCGCCGAACAGGCCGGTCGCCCCCACCTGGTCCTTGCGCAGCGCCGTCTGCGGGCTCCATTCCAGGCCGAACACGAAGTCCAGCGGATGTACCTTCTGGAAAAAGCGCAGCGATTCGAACAGCAGCGACAGGATGATGCCGAGCGTGGTCAGAACGGCGATGGTCGAGCAGATGATCATGATTGCCATGACTGCTTTTTCGACGCTGTTGCGCGCCCGCAGGTCGGGCGAGATGCGGCCCCGGGCGACCAGGATGCCACCGCAGGTCACGGCGACGAGGATCGCCGTCAACAGCATCTTCGACGTGGTCAGAAGTTGGCCGTAGAAGGCGGCGGCGTCCTTCAGGTCAAGGTCGATGACCTCGCGGCTGACGATGTCGCCGTTGGCCAGGTTCTTGACGTCGTTCAGCAGCAGGGACAGTTCGGCCGCTGGCAGGGAACTCATGCTGTCCGGCAGGTTGGCGATCAGCATGCTGTCCATGATGGTGTTTTCAAGCGCCATCCAGCCGACCAGCAGCAGGAAGCCGGGGGCCGCGCACCACAGGCCGATGTAATAGCCGTAGTAGTCGGGCAGCGAATGCAGATTGCGGACCTGACCACCGGCGGTCTTCAGGGCGCGGGATCGGCCCAGGTAGTATCCGAAGATGGTCAGAAGGGCGAGGACGCCAAACAAAACGGGGAAGCTCATGACGCTTCTGGTCCTTGGTTGCGGCACCCGAAATACGGGCTGAAAAATATTATAAAAAACGAATATCAGGTCGGTGGGGTGCCCGGGGCCGGGCGATCCCCGGAAGGCCGAAACCTTCCGGGGACGTTTAGGCCAGGAAACTTAGAGGTCGATGTTGTTGCGCAGGGCAGCGCCGTCTTCACGGAACTTCTTGCGCTCCGCTTCGCCCATCGGGATCAGACCCTTGTCGGTCAGATAGCCATCGGGGCCGAAGGCCTTGTCCGCGGTGAATTCGGCGACATATTCCTTCATGCCGGGGATCGAGCCGACGTGCGCCTTCTTGACGTAGAAGTACAGCGGGCGCGACACCGGATAGGAGCCGTCGGAGATGGCGTCGAAGGTCGGTGCCTTGCCGTCAACCAGGGAGCCCTGGATCTTATCGGCGTTCTGGTCGAGGAAGCTGAAGCCGAACACGCCGAAGGCGTTGGGGTTGGCTTCGAGCTTGCGCACGATCAGCACGTCGTTTTCGCCGGCTTCCACATAGGCGCCGTCTTCGCGGACCGAATGACAAACGGCCTTATACTTCTTCTTGTCGGACTTCTTCAGGGCGGCGATGTCCTTGAACTTCTTGCAGCCGCCTTCCAGGCCCAGTTCGGCGAAGGCATCGCGGGTGCCGGACGTCGGGGGCGGGCCCAGAACTTCGATCTTGATGTCCGGCAGGGACGCGTCAACATCTTTCCAGGTCTTGTGCGGGTTCGGGATCAGCTTGCCGCCTTCGGCCGGGATGTCCTTGGCCAGGGCCAGGAACAGCTGCTGACGGGTGATCGACATCTGCTTGGAAGCCTTGGAATTGGCGAGGACGATGCCGTCATAGCCGACCTTCACTTCAACGACGTCGGTGACGCCGTTCTTGGCGCAACGCTCGACTTCGGATTTCTTGATCCGGCGCGACGCGTTGGTCATGTCCGGGTGCTGGGCGCCGATGCCGGCGCAGAACAGCTTCAGGCCGCCGCCGGAACCGGTGCTTTCGACGACCGGGGTCTTGAATTTGGTGGTTTTACCGAACTGTTCGGCGACGGCGGTCGAGAACGGGAACACCGTCGACGAGCCGACGATCCGGATCTGATCGCGCGCTTCGGCGGCGTTGGCCATCGCGACGGCCATGCCGGCAACGGCGACGACTGCAAGTGACTTGCGAAACATGGGTAGCTCCTACGTGTCTTGAAGGGATACTGGGTTATTCGTTCTTTCGGAAGGCGCTCGCCCCCGAATTTCATCGCCGCCCAAGCTAAGACCGCCACACGTCGTATTTATGACATGGATGTTGCAGTTTTATGACAACCGCCAATAAAAAACGGCGGAAATTCAACGATTTTCGCGTTTCCAAAACATGACAGCCGTGCGGATGTCGCGTCGGATACGTCTATGGGAAGGGGGCGGGGAGGGATTCTCCGCCGCCGGCCGGTGGCGGTCCCGGACGATCAGGAAAAGGCCCAGGCGAACATCTGGAACAGAGCCGCACCTATCAGCGCCGCCGACGGCACCGTGATGATCCAGGCCGCCACGATGGTCATGAAATGCTGGCGCCGCACCAGCTTGCGCCGGCGGGTTCGTTCGTTATCGCTGCCATCGGCGGCCACCGGTTCGGGATCCTTCTGGACACGCCTGTGATTGATATGGCTCTTGCGGCCGGTCACCCATTCGCGGAAGAAGCCGACGCCGAACACGGCGCCGACGGCAATATGGGTCGATGACACGGGCAGGCCCAGCGCCGAGGCGATGATCACCGTGATCGCGGCGGCCAGGGCCACGCAATAGGCGCGCATGGGGTTCATCTTGGTGATCTCGGCGCCCACGGTGCGGATCAGTTTGGGCCCGAACAGCAGCAATCCCATGGTGATCCCGGCCGCGCCCACGAACAGTACCCAGGTTGGGATGCCGACCTTGCCGTGGGTGCTGCCTGTGGTCGCCGTGTCGACGACGGCGGCAAGCGGCCCGACCGCGTTGGCCACATCGTTGGCGCCATGGGCGAAAGACAATAGGGCGGCCGCGAAAATCAGCGGCAGTGTGAACAAGGTGCGCACGGACTTGTTGCGGTTTTCCATGCCCGCCGCCTTGCGATGGACCAGGGGGCGGACCACGGCGTAGGTCAGGACACCGATAGCCAGCCCGACAAGGGCCACGATTTCGGGGCCGGGCCGCCACAGGTTCTTCAGGCCCTTCATCAACAGATAGGCGGAGAACACGCCGGCCATGAGGGCGACCAGCACCGGCACCCAGCGCTTGGCGCCGGCGATCTTGTCCTCGCGGTAGATCACGTTGAACTTGATGAAGGCCAGGAACGCAGCGGCGATGACCCCGCCCATCAGCGGCGAGATCACCCAACTTGCGGCGATCGCGCCCATCACGCCCCAGTCGACGACCCCGAACCCGGCGGCGGAAATGCCCGCCCCCATGACGCCGCCGACGACGGCATGGGTGGTCGATACGGGCGCGCTCAGCCAGGTCGCCAGGTTGACCCAAAGTGCGGCGGCGAGCAGCGCCGACATCATGGCCCAGATGAAGATGTCGGGATCGCTGATCTGGTTCGGATCGACGATGCCCTTGGAAATGGTTTTGACGACGTCGCCCCCGGCCAGGATGGCGCCGAGTGATTCGAACACCGCCGCGATGATCAATGCCCCGAACATCGGTAAGGCGCGCGAGCCGACGGCCGGGCCGACGTTGTTGGCGACATCGTTGGCGCCGATGTTCAGCGCCATGTAGCCGCCGATCACCCCGGCGGCGACGATAAACAATTGGTGGTCCATGCCGACCGTCGCGATCATGGCGACGTTCGATGTGATGGCAAGGAACAGCAG
>TARA_R110002124_G_scaffold170608_2_pt1 | contig 69383 bp, 50 predicted proteins | sample TARA_R110002124 | Tara Oceans TARA_R110002124 (sample SAMEA4397445) | marine metagenome | biome: Polar Biome; feature: [SRF] surface water layer (ENVO:00010504); material: water (ENVO:00002006), including particulate matter (ENVO:01000060) such as... | depth 5 m | reverse complement strand
CCCCTGACTATCGTCAGGGCGAAGAAATTCTATTACATAATCCGGTTTAAAAATAAATTTTTTTTTTTCTAATCCATAGATTTATTTTTTTCCTTTTGATCATAACTATACACATTTATTTCCATGGATAGCCTTTGGGATCACCGGATGCATCATTTACTTCCAAGGAGAAAATAATAAGATGTTTTTTTTTAGTTTGGTGTGGCTTTTGAGTAACTAAATATACTTGTTAATAAGCTTTAAAATAGGTAAAGCGGTCGTTTGAGAAATATTTTCACCTTTCCGTAGGTTCAAAGCAAAAGATAAGCAAGGCCTACTCTTTTATTTACCCTGTCGAATTTGCATATTTGCAGTCCGTAAATCAGGAAAACGCCTTACTTTTGGTGGTCTGTGAATAAATCACAAGATGCCAGATAATTCCTATCGAGGGATAAGGGGGTTAATGGGTTTGAATACAGCATCGGTATAGCACCTTTTTTATTGTAGTTTATTGCAATGAAAACTTTGATTTTTGGAAAAGTAAGCGTTTAAAAACACCTGTTTGTAAAGGTGATTTATCATAAATAAAATGAATACATGTCAAGTATTGATAATGAGATTAAAGTAACATTTCCTGATAAATCTGTCAGGAAATTTGAAAAAGGAGTAAACAGTATAGTGATTGCGATGAGCATCAGTGATGGGTTGGCGAGGAATGTTTTGGCTGCCAAAATCAATGGTGAAATATGGGATGCCACGCGTCCTATCAATCAAGATGTAAGTATTGAATTGTTAACATGGAATGACGTTGGAGGAAAGTCCACCTTTTGGCATTCTTCGGCACATTTACTTGCAGAAGCTTTAGAGGATTTATATCCTGGTATAAAATTTGGTATAGGACCACCTATTGAAAACGGTTTTTACTATGACGTTGATTTTGGGGACAAGACCCTAGAAGGAGCGGAGCTGGAAAAAATTGAGGCCAAAATGATTGAATTGGCCCGACAGAAAAATGAATTTGTCAGAAAAGACATTTCAAAGGAAGAAGCAATTGCCTATTTCAAAGAAAAAGGAGATGAGTACAAGTTAGACCTTTTGGAAAGACTTGACGATGGAACCATAACCTTTTATGAGCAAGGTGGATTTACCGACCTTTGTAAAGGGCCACACATTCCGCATACAGGATTCGTAAAAGCGGTTAAATTGCTAAATATAGCAGGGGCATATTGGAGAGGTGACGAAAAGAACAAAATGCTGACCCGTATATACGGCATTACTTTTCCAAAGGCGAAGGAATTGAAAGAATACCTTTACCTACTTGAAGAAGCTAAGAAAAGAGATCATAGAAAATTAGGTAGGGAGCTAGAGCTATTTACGTTTTCAGAAAAAGTAGGCATGGGATTGCCTTTGTGGTTGCCGAAGGGAACCCTTTTGAGAGAGCGATTGGTGGCTTTCCTTAAAAAAGAACAAGATCATTCCGGCTATGACCAGGTAATTACTCCACATATAGGTCATAAGGCCTTGTATGAAACCTCAGGTCATTATGAGAAATATGGCAAAGATTCATTTCAGCCAATAACCACACCACATGAGGGAGAGGAGTTTTTATTAAAACCTATGAATTGTCCTCACCATTGTGAAATTTATAAATACAAACCAAGGTCATACAAAGACCTTCCGGTCAGGTATGCTGAGTTTGGAACGGTTTATAGGTATGAGCAAAGTGGGGAACTTCATGGCTTGACTCGTGTACGTGGATTTACTCAAGATGATGCACACATATTTTGTAGACAAGATCAGGTCAAGGAAGAGTTTGTAAAAGTTATAGACTTGGTTTTATATGTTTTCAAAGCCCTAGGTTTTGACAACTATACCGCACAAATTTCGCTTAGGGACCCTGAGAATATGGGTAAATACATAGGTGAAGAGGCTGCATGGAACAAAGCCGAGCAAGCGATTATCGAAGCAGCAGAAGAAAAAGGTCTAGACACTGTTACGGAGAAAGGCGAAGCTGCATTTTATGGACCGAAGCTAGACTTTATGGTCAAGGATGCCCTTGGCAGAAGTTGGCAGTTGGGAACTATTCAGGTAGATTATCAATTACCTCAAAGATTCGAATTGGAATATACCGGCTCTGACAATCAGAAACACAGGCCTGTGATGATCCACAGGGCGCCATTTGGTTCTTTGGAGCGATTTGTAGCTGTTCTAATTGAGCACTGTGGAGGTAATTTCCCTCTTTGGCTGGCACCTGAGCAGTTGATTATATTGCCAATATCAGAGAAGTATGCTGATTATGCAGCTAAGGTGAAGTCTGTTTTGGATGAAAACGGCATTACCGGTGATATTGACAATAGGGATGAGAAAATCGGTAGAAAGATCAGAGATGCTGAGGTTAAGAAAATTCCTTTTATGGTGATAGTGGGCGAGAAAGAGCAAGAGGAGAATAAATTATCCCTCCGTAAACATGGAGAAGGGGATATAGGTACTTTCGAATTGAACGCTTTTGTTGACTTCTTTCAAGGAATCATAAAGGAATCATTGAATAAATAACAAGAATATAATTTGTTGATTTTTAATATTTAAAAAATTATTAGATATTTGCAAATTGAAACTTTAAAAAACAACCATAACTATTTTGAGAGGAAAAAGAACGTATACTCCGAGACAAGAGGAACCATATAAAGTAAATTCAAAAATTAGGGCCAGAGAGGTCAGGGTTGTAGGAGATTTTGTAGAGGGAGGTAACGCAGTAATGGCTACTGATAAAGCGGTAGCTCTGGCTGAAGATAATGGACTTGATCTCGTTGAAATTTCTCCTTCCGCCTCACCACCAGTTTGTAAGGTGATCGATTATGCTAAGTTCAAATACGAACAAAAGAAAAAGCAAAAAGAGATCAAATCCAATGCAGCTAAAACTGTAGTGAAAGAAATTAGATTTGGACCTAATACTGATGACCATGATTTTGATTTTAAATTGAAACATGCCATCAACTTCCTTAAAGATGGGGCTAAAGTTAAAGCTTATGTCCATTTCGTAGGACGTACCATTGTTTTTAAAGAAAGAGGAGAGATGCTACTGCTGAAATTTGCTCAGGCTCTTGAAGATTATGGTCAGGTAGAACAATTACCTAAAATGGAAGGGAAGAGAATGAATATTTTCGTTTCTCCAAAGGCAGGCAAAAAATAATTCAACTAATATATATACGGTAATGCCAAAAGTTAAAACTAAATCAAGTGCTAAGAAAAGGTTCAAGCTTTCTGCGTCTGGAAAGATAAGAAGGAAGCATGCTTTCAAAAGCCACATTTTGACTAAAAAGTCTACCAAAAGGAAGAGAAATCTTACCCAAATGGGAGAAGTACATGAGTCAGATGAGGGAAGAGTAAAAGCAATGCTTAGAATCTAATCTTAAAATTCAACAGGTTATTTAATTCACCAGGCCTTTGGTTTACAAGTCTTATCAGAAAATCTGAAAGCACCAAAAGTCAAAAACTAAAAAAAAAACATGCCAAGATCGGTCAATTCAGTAGCTTCAAGAGCTAGGAGAAAAAAAGTATTAAAAGCCACCAAAGGTTACTTCGGAAGAGGGAAAAACGTTTGGACTGTAGCAAAAAACAAGTATGAAAAAGGACTTCAGTATGCTTACAGGGATAGAAAAGTAAAGAAGAGAGAATTCAGAGCACTTTGGATTCAAAGGATCAATGCCGGAGCCAGACAATATGGCGTTAGCTATTCTCAGTTTATGGGAATGTTGAAAAAAGCAGAGATAGATCTTAATAGAAAAGTGCTTGCAGATCTTGCAATGAATCATCCAGTTGCTTTTAAAGCTATTGTTGAAAAAGTAAAATAAAAATAGTGCAAACTATTATAAAAAAACCCTCCTTGGAGGGTTTTTTTATGCCCTCATTTTTTTTAAAGGGTTTATTTTTTGAAATTTTCCTTATATTACTTATGGTTTACCTATCTTTTGGGAGACTAATACCTGAACCCAATCATTGGCAATTAATGAAATGGGAACAGGTGTTTAATCATTAACCTTTAATTATAAAGGTAAGGTCTTTGTTTTCAGTGATTAAAGAGATGAATGACATAAAAAAAGGTCTCTTAAAAATAAGAGACCTTTTTGTTGGTAGCGAGGAGGGGAGTTGAACCCCTGACCTCAGGGTTATGAATCCTGCGCTCTAACCATCTGAGCTACCTCGCCAATTGGGAATGCAAATATGTGAGTATAATCCTTGAATTGCAAATCAAGGGCCTAAAAAAAATATTACTTTTTACAACTAGAAATACAAAGGTCATGGAGAAAATTAAGTTTGTTTCAGATTATCAGATAAATAGCTCCAAAAAAATTATTTATCCTTATTTAAGCACAGCCAGTGGTTTGTCCCAATGGTTTGCCGATGATGTGTTAATAAATGAGGATAAGGTCTATAATTTCATTTATGACGGAGAGAGTCATTATGCCCGCGCTGTGATAATGCGGTTAAATCACCATGTGAAATTTGAATTCTTTGATCCTGATGAAGAGGAGGATGAAGAAACCGACCATCCATTTATTGAATTTAAATTGGACGAAAACGAATTAACCCAAACCTTTTACCTGCGGGTAGTCGAATATGGTGATGCTTACGACGAACAGGAACAGCAATCTATTTGGGAAGGGTTAATTGGCTCCCTAAAAGAGATAATTGGAGGATAAAATGCTTTATAATTATCATTTTTAACATAATATGTTCAATTTTGCTTCGTCTTTGAAACACGGATTATGTAATAGGATTTATCACCCCTTATGATAGCCAGGGGTGATGTCTATCCTGTGTTTATGGGAGCTGTTGCAATCGCAAGAAAATCAGGTTGTTTTGAGATTTTATTATAGCACCGCTATGGTAAAATTGAAAACAGCAAGGAAGTGGCTGGTTTTGAATCGATTTCAGCACCTATTAGATTGTCTATTGCATATTTCGGTTAAACTGTGTGTATACAGGAAGGATTGTTGGATGAATTTGTATTTGCAGGTGCTTTAAGGGCAGTGATGGCTTATTTACGGCACTGATAGGCAAGTTCAGGGAAATCAACAACAAACTGATTTTGGGATAATTTCTACACACAAAAGAATGGCGATGACCTATTTCGTGATAATAAATGAAAAGTAAAGGCGATTAATGAAAAAATTAGATAAGCTAGTACTGGGGTCATTCCTCAGTCCTTTCCTGCTTACTTTTATCGTGGTAGATTTTATTTTGCTTACGGTAAATATGCTTAAATACTTTGACGAGATATTCGGTAAGGACCTGCCTTTTATGGTCTATATGGAACTGATAGGTTATTTCGTTGTAAGTATTTCACCCATGGCCCTTCCTTTGGCTGTATTGCTTTCCTCCCTGATGACTTTTGGTAACCTAGGAGAGCATTTTGAATTGACAGCAATAAAAAGTAGCGGGATATCATTGAACAGGACCATGTTGCCCATTGGTGTGTTTGTGGCAGTTGTTACAGTGATGGCCTTTTTGTCCAATAATTTTATCGTTCCCCGAGTAAACCTTAAGACTTTTAGTTTATTGTATGATATCCGGATGAAGTCCCCAGCTTTTGATATCAAGGAAGGGGTCTTTTACAATGGCATTCCAGGTTATAGCATCAAGGTAAATTCAAAGTTGGATGAGGTTCGTCTTAAAGACGTTTTGATCTATGATCATACCTCAGGTCAAGGGAATCTTCATGTAATCACTGCCGACTCGGGAAGGATGGAACCCTTCTTCAATGACAGGTACATCATGTTGACCTTGTTTCATGGCAATAGCTATCAGGAAGGAACTGGAAGAAGAGGGGGGCGAGATATTCCGCAGTCTTTCAGTAGAAACAGTTTTGAAACCAATAAAATGGTTTTTGATCTGGACGCATTTGATCTCAAAAGAACCCCGGAAAACCTTTGGTCGAATAGTAAGTCCATTAAGAATATTGGGGAAATTCGAGTAGATCTTGATTCCATGGACAGAGAACTTAATCATTGGTATTTTTTCAATTATGCCAATACAGAAGCCTCGTATAATTATTTTGGTAGGACCAGAAAGCTACTTCCGCCACAAGAAATAATAGATAAAAAGCAAGAAACGGATTCCTTGAAAAACCTCAAGTACCAGCAGGAATTGGAAAATGAGGAAAATGGGAAGCAGAATGGTTCGGATAGTCAGAATAAGACCATGGCTTCAAATGATTCAACCGGGGCAGTTAGTCCTGCCAATATTGTAGGAGATGCGCTCAAAACCAAAACAGATAGTTCTTTAGCTTCTGTTACCCAAAAGAATGAAGCATCCAAACCTGTCAAAACTAAGGATTCCGCCATCAATGGCAAGGACAGTCTTGGAAACGTAGCGTCTAATTCAGGCAGTAAAGCGGTTGATATGCGGGCGATCAATAAGAGCAGTAGCCTAAAATTAGAACAACCAGATTTAGTAGAACTCAATGCTGATCAGGAGAAACGATTGGATTCATTGCTTTTGACATCAAGATATAGGACATCCATGGCTTCAGTGGGATTGACTACAGCCAGGAATATTAAAAACAACTTCACAACCAATAAAGCCAGAGTCAATGAAGTGATGCGGCAATATCGAAGTTTCAAAGTGGCCTGGTACCAGAAATACACCCAATCATTGGCTTGCTTTGTTATGTTTATGATAGGAGCTCCTTTAGGGGCCATTATAAAAAAAGGAGGACTTGGAATGCCCGTATTGTTATCCATTATTTTTTTTATAATGTATTACATGCTGACCATTACTGGTGAAAAGTGGGCAAAAGAGGGATTGTCAGATCCAGTGTTCGGTACCTTTTTCTCTAACCTTGCCTTGATTCCTTTCGGATTGTTTTTTTTAAGGCAGGCAAGGAAAGATGCAAGATTATTTGAACCAGATTTTTATCAGGGTTTTTGGGAAAAGGTAGTGAAATCTTATCAGCAGAAGGTCCAAAGAAAAAAGTTAAAAGAAGATGTTTTATAAATTGAAATAAAACAGCTACCTTTGGCTCTGTTTTAAAAATTTTAACATCATATTTGACTAAGCATGTATTTAGCGAAAGAAGAAAAAGTAGAACTATTCCAAAATCATGGTCGGTTGAAGTCAGAAACTGATACAGGGTCTCCTGAATCACAAATTGCCCTGTTTACCTACAGGATCAAGCACCTGACTGAACACTTGAAGACCAACAAAAAAGACCATTCAAGTAGAAAAGGTTTGTTGAAATTAGTAGGTAAAAGAAGGCGTTTGCTTAATTACCTGATAAAAATTGATATTGAGAGATACAGAAATGTAATTGCTGATCTTGGTATCCGTAAATAATTACATGTAGGGTTCCTTGTTATAAGGAACCTTACTTTTTTACCTCCTTCTGTTATTAAGCCTTATTTTTAAAACTATACACTTTACATACTCAAAAGTATATGTTACCAAATACAATTTCAAAAACTATCACTCTTGAAGATGGTAGGGAAATAATCATAGAGACGGGTGCATTGGCCAAGCAGGCTGATGGTGCTGTCGTAATTAAGATGGGCAAAGCTATCTTATTAGCTACTGTAGTAACTAAAAAAGAAGCAGGAGATGGGGTAGACTTTCTACCTATGTCTGTTGATTACCAGGAGAAATTCGCTTCCTCAGGAAAAATACCTGGAGGATTTTTGAAGCGAGAAGGAAGATTATCTGATTATGAAATATTGATCAGTAGAATGGTTGATAGGGCTATCAGACCTATTTTTCCAGATGATTATCATGCTGACACCAATATTAGCATCACCTTGATGTCATCCGATGAAGATGTTTTGCCAGATTGCCTTGCGGGATTGGCAGCTTCAGCAGCTTTGGCTGTTTCAGACATTCCGTTTAATGGACCTATTTCAGAAGTTAGGGTTGCTAAAATAGACGGAGAACTTTTTATAAACCCTAAACCATCCGATTTAGAGAAGGCTTCATTGGAGCTGATCGTTGCAGGTTCAGAGGAGTTTATCCTTATGGTAGAAGGTGAAGGAGACGAAGTTTCAGAAGATGAAATGGTCGAAGCCCTTCAGTTTGGCCATGAAGAAATCAAAAGGCATTGTAAAGTTCAAAAAGAACTAACTAAGCTTGTTGGTAAAGAAGAAAAAAGAGCTTATAGTCATGAAGACAATGACGAAGCATTATTTGAAAAAATTAAAACAGAATTGTATGACAGCCTTTATGAGGTGGTCAGCAGACAAATTTCTGTTAAGCAGGAGCGTTCAGACTTAACGAAAGCCATTAAAGATGGTTTTGTAGAAAGCCTTGGTGAAGATCATGGATATGATGAGCGACTTATAGGAAGATATTTCAGTAAGGTTCATAAAGAAGCTGCTAGAAACTTCACATTAAACGAGAAAAAGCGTTTGGATGGAAGGCAGCCTGACGAGATCAGACCGATTTGGTCCGTAGTTGATTATTTGCCTTCTGCACATGGATCTGCCGTTTTTACCAGAGGTGAAACTCAATCTATCACTACTTGTACCTTAGGTACCAAGCTCGATGAGCAAATGGTAGATGGAGCAGTATTGTCAGGTTACAATAAATTCTTTTTACATTATAACTTCCCAGGTTTCAGTACAGGTGAGGTAAAACCAAACCGTGGACCAGGTAGAAGAGAAGTAGGTCATGGTAATCTTGCCATGAGAGCGCTCAAAAAAGTATTGCCAGCCCCAGCAGACAACCCTTATACCATCCGTATCGTTTCTGATATTTTGGAGTCTAATGGTTCCTCTTCAATGGCCACTGTATGTGCAGGTTCATTGGCGCTGATGGATGCAGGTATTGCTATCAAAAGTCCAGTAACAGGTATTGCCATGGGTATGATCTCAGATTCAAAAACCGGCAATTATACCATTTTGTCCGATATCTTGGGTGATGAAGATCATTTGGGTGATATGGACTTCAAAGTGACTGGTACAGCCAAAGGAATTACAGCATGCCAAATGGACCTTAAAGTAGAAGGCCTTGACTATGAAGTACTCAAAGAGGCGCTTTATCAAGCTAGAAAAGGAAGGTTACATATATTGGATGAAATTAATAAAACCCTTTCATCTTCAAGACCTGAATTCAAGCCGCATACACCTAGGTCTTATAATATGCAGATTCCTAAAGAACTAATAGGAGCTGTAATCGGACCAGGAGGTAAAGTGATTCAGGAAATACAAAAAGATACAGGAGCTACCATCATCATAGAGGAAGTGGACAATATGGGAAGAATCAATATCTTCTCTAATAACCAGGAATCTATGGATGCAGCCATTGCCAGACTTAAGGCAATTGTAGCTCAGCCTGAGATAGGAGAGACTTACACTGGGAAAGTGAAAAACATTATGCCTTTTGGTGCATTTGTTGAATTCATGCCTGGCAAGGATGGGTTGTTGCATATTTCCGAGATTAAATGGGAAAGACTTGAATCTATGGATGGAGTTTTAGAATCTGGCGAGGAAATTGCTGTTAAGCTTATAGATGTAGATAAAAAGACAGGAAAATACAAATTGTCCAGAAAAGCATTGTTGCCTAAACCAGAAAGAAAGGACAAGTAAGCTGGAAGGTCTCTGAATTTATAAGTCATATTGTAAAAAATGAACTATTCTTCAGGGAATATCTGTTATCAATGCGTTAAAAAAATAATCAATAAAATTGAATGAGGCAGCTTAAAATCAGTAAACAGATTACCAACAGAGAAAGTCAATCTCTGGATAAATACCTTCAAGAGATAGGTAAGGTAGATTTATTGACAGCAGATGAAGAAGTGGTGTTGGCTAAAAGGATCCGAGAAGGTGATCAGCTCGCCTTGGAAAAATTAACCAAAGCCAATCTTAGGTTTGTTGTCTCCGTTGCCAAGCAGTATCAAAATCAAGGTTTGTCATTGGGTGATTTGATCAACGAGGGTAACCTTGGTTTGATTAAAGCTGCCCAAAGGTTTGATGAAACCAGGGGTTTTAAATTTATTTCTTATGCCGTTTGGTGGATTCGTCAGTCCATTCTTCAGGCATTGGCCGAACAATCCAGGATTGTAAGACTTCCGCTAAACAGGGTAGGATCCCTAAACAAGATCAGTAAAACATTTTCTGAACTTGAACAAAAGTTTGAGCGTGAGCCCTCTCCTGAGGAGCTAGCTGAGGTACTCGAAGTTACCGCAGGGGAAGTTGTCGATACCATGAAAATTTCCGGAAGACATGTTTCTATGGATGCTCCTTTTGTACAAGGAGAAGAAAATAGTTTGCTTGACGTTTTGGAAAATGATGGGGAAATTAAGCCGGATGATGGCTTGATGAATGACTCCCTAAGAAAAGAAGTACAAAGAGCACTTTCTACGCTTACCCAAAGGGAAGCCGATGTAATTACTTTGTATTTCGGATTGAATGGAGAACATGCGATGACGCTTGAAGAGATCGGTGAGAAATTTAATCTTACCCGTGAAAGGGTTAGGCAGATTAAAGAGAAAGCCATCAGAAGACTTAGACATACCAGTAGAAGTAAAACTTTAAAACCTTATCTGGGATAAGTTATTTAGACAAAGTAGAAAATTTAAAAAGGGCGCTTTGCCCTTTTTTTATATCCCTCAAAAAAAATATTCAAGTCAGTAAACTTTTTTGTTTTTCTAATATGTTAATATTCGAAAGAATTTCGTTTTCGAATAAAAGTGAATAATTAATAAAACAATGAATCAGGAAACAGAAAATATAAAGGTTCTTATTATTGGATCAGGACCAGCAGGATATACTGCAGCTATTTATGCTTCAAGGGCTGGGCTTTCACCTGTAATGTATACAGGTATTCAACCTGGAGGTCAGCTTACCATTACCAATGATGTAGAAAATTACCCAGGATATCCTGACGGTGTTATGGGGCCTCAAATGATGGAGGACTTTAAGAAACAAGCGGAACGTTTTGGAACGGATGTGAGGTATGGTATAGTAACCGAAATGGATGCAAGTGAGCGCCCATTTAAAGTTACTGTAGATGGTAATCAAACTTTGCTTGCAGAATCTGTTATTATTTCTACTGGAGCCTCTGCCAAGTGGTTAGGAATTGAAAGTGAAACCAGACTAAACGGTAAAGGGGTTTCAGCTTGTGCTGTTTGTGATGGGTTTTTCTTCAGAGGAAAAGACGTTGCAATTGTTGGGGGTGGAGATACAGCTTGTGAAGAAGCGAGTTATTTGTCCAATATCTGTAAAAAAGTATACATGATTGTAAGAAGAGATGAATTAAGAGCTTCTCAAATCATGCAAAATAGGGTTATGAAAAACCCAAAAATAGAAATTCTGTGGAATCATGAAACAGTAGAAATCCTTGGTGAAGAGGAAGTTGTTGGAGCCAAGGTAAAAAATAGAATATCAGGTGAAGAGCGGGATTTGGATCTGGAAGGCTTTTTCGTAGCCATTGGTCATCAACCTAATACTTCTGTTTTTGTTAATCAGATTGATACAGACGAAAACGGATACATTCTAACCAAACCTGGAAGTACAAAAACCAATGTCCCTGGCATTTTCGCTTGTGGAGATGCCCAGGATCACGAATACAGACAAGCCGTAACAGCAGCAGGTACAGGATGTATGGCTGCCTTGGATGCAGAAAGGTTTTTGGCTTCCCAAGAATAGTTCTGAATCCATATGATTCTAAAAGAACGGTGGTTCCTCGTGTTTCTACTTTGTTCGTCTATCATTTTTGATATCACAGCACAGCATAGAAAAGTAGACAAGCAGAATAACAATGGTTTTGTCGAACAATCGCTTAAGGCTCCCTTAGGTGCAGATCTTTTTGATGCCGACCAATATAGAAATGACTTGGAAAAAGCTACGGACGCCTTGATCTTTAAGGATGATCTCAATCTTAAAAAACGTTTGTCATTAGTTAGTGAAAACACTGATACCTTTATTTGGGCACCAACTCATGTGATGGTAGAAGTGGCAGAGAAAGTATTGATAGATAGTATTTGGATTACGGCGTATGAATATTATGGCCTCTGGGACAGTCATAAAATCAATAGTTATGATTTTGATCCCAGAGATTTTAAAGACACCATACCTGTGAATTTGTACAATTCCTACTATGGTTCTGGATGGAGTGCTCCTTTGGACAAAACCAAAATTAATTCTGATTTTGGAATGAGACGTTACCGCTGGCACCATGGCACTGATTTGAAATTGAATGTAGGTGACCCGGTTAGATCAGTATTCGATGGGATAGTTCGCATCACATCCTATGATAGGTATGGGTATGGACATTATGTAGTGGTAAGACATAGAAATGGTCTCGAAACTCTGTATGGTCATCTTTCTAAGAAAGAAGTGAAAGTGGGTCAGGAAGTTAGCGCTGGAGATATTATTGGCTTGGGAGGAAGTACAGGTAGGAGTACCGGTCCTCACCTTCATTTTGAAATTCGTTACCAGGGACTTTCAATAAACCCGATCGAAATTTTCGATTTTGATATTGGAAGAATTAAAGCTCCTACTTACAACATCACCGCGCAAAGTTTTGATCATGAAATCAAGATGAGGGAAGCCGTTTTCCATAGGATAAGGAGTGGTGATAATCTTTCTGTAATTGCTCGAAGATATGGGGTCAGGGTAAGCCAGATAACCAGATTAAATGGAATCAGTACCAGCACAATTTTGAAAATTGGGCGACGATTACAGATACAATAATAACTTTACAGTCATTTCAATATAAGAAAAATGAAATTGGATATTTTGGCTATTGCCGCACATCCGGATGATATAGAGCTTGCCTGTAGCGGTACCTTGGCCTCACATAGAGCCCAAGGTTATAAGGTAGGTATACTTGACCTTACGCAGGGTGAAATGGGAACTCGCGGCACACCTGAGATACGCTTACAAGAATCTGATGATTCAGCAAAAATACTAGGGCTAAACGCTAGAGAGAATTTAGGTTTTAAGGACATCTATTTCAAAGATGATTTAGCCCATCAGGAAGCCATTGCAAAGGTTATACGAAAATACCAGCCGGAAATAGTACTTGCCAATGCGATTAGAGATAGACACCCTGATCATGGTAAAGGAGGCAGTCTGGCTTCTCATGCATGCTTTATTAGTGGCCTAAGAAAATTGGAAACCGAAATAGATGGGGTAGCGCAAGAACCTTGGAGACCAAAATTTGTCTATCATTATATTCAAAATGAATACATTGAGCCAGACTTGGTGGTTGATGTTTCTGATTATTGGGAAATAAAAAAGAACAGTATTTTGGCATTTAAATCCCAATTCCATAATCCTGACTCTAAAGAACCTGAAAGTTTTATTTCCAGTCCAGAGTTTCTTGATTTTATAGAAGCTAGATCCCGTGAACTAGGGCATAAGATTAATGTGAAATATGGAGAGGGTTTTACTGTAGAAAGAGTAGCAGGAGTTAAAAATCTATTTGACCTTATTTAGTACAGTGGTCTAGCCCCATTACTTCCTGAGGTTTCTTGATTTTTGATCTCTTGATCAGGATGAAATAACTTGAAAAGTTGGGTTTTATCTAAACCATTATTTTGGCGACATTGCTGCGGGAAATCACAACAATGTCGCCAAAAATACAATTATATTTTTGTCGTTATTGAGAGGGAGTCTGCCTTTTCTATGCTTACCACGCTGATTGGTTAAGTTTTTGTACAAGTTATCCTCAAGCCAAAAGTGCTAGGATGAACAGATTTTTAAATGATATCTCAGTATAAGCTTATTTATTTTGTTATAAACAAGTCCTGAAGGAAGCCTTATCAAGGCGCTAGTCGTTCCATTGACCATTCTGAAGTCGCTTCATTGAGACGGTACAATACCCTGTCGTGAAGTCGAGCTGGCCTTCCTTGCCAAAACTCTATCGAAGTAGGAGTAAGTAGAAAACCACCCCAGTTTTCTGGTCGAATAATTGGTTCCGTTTTAAATTTTATCTCAAATTGACGCTGACGTTCTTCCAAATAGGCTCGATTCGGAATAACTTCACTTTGAGGACTGGTCCAAGCGCCTATTTGACTTTGTTCCGGTCGGCTTTTGAAGTATTCGTCAGACTCCTCCGCAGAAGTTTTAGCAACGGTACCTTCTATTCTCACTTGTCTTTCTAATTCTGGCCAGAAAAAAGTCAGGGAGGCTACAGGATTTTTTATAAGTTGCTGTCCTTTATTGCTGGAATAGTTGGTGTAAAAGACGAAACCATTGTCTGCACCTTTTAATAAGACAATTCTTCCAGATGGACTTCCATTTTCATTAATTGTGCTAAGGTGCATTGCAGTAGGTTCATTGACCTGTGCTGTAATTGCTTCCGATAACCATACCTTGAATTGTTCCAAAGGGTCTGAATTTATCTCATTTAAATTCAATTTCTTAGAAGAATATTCTATTCTTATGTCTGCTAATTTCATTTTATTAGGATTTGGTACGGAAATTTAAGTTTGGAATGCAAATATATTGGTTTTAAATATTTTTGCTTTATATTAATGCCTCATATAAATAGTTTTTGATGGATGATATGTCCAAATTAGCTCCACAATCAGGGAGTTTGTTGATTTCTGAACCGTTCCTGCAGGATGAAAATTTTGTCAGGTCAGTAGTTCTATTGTGTGAAAATAATGAAATGGGTTCCTTTGGTTTGGTATTGAATAAGTTATCTATATTTAAATTAGAGGAGCTTTTAGAGGGACATGAGTTTTTAGATAAGGAAGTTTATGTAGGAGGTCCAGTAGAGCAAAATACCCTTCATTTTATTTATCATGGAGAACAACAATTGGAAGATAGTGTAGCCTTAGGAGAGAAGCTTTGGTGGGGTGGAGATTTTAAGGAATTGATTGGTAAACACAAATTAGGTTTGGTAGATATTTCCGATTTCCGATTTTTCTTAGGTTATTCAGGTTGGGAAAAAGGACAATTAAAAGACGAATTATTAGAAAATACATGGATTGTTTGTGATAATAGCCATGCTAAAAACATATTTACAGTAGCTCCAGATGATTTATGGAGGATTATTTTAAAGAATATGGGGGGTGATTTCCAAGTATTGGCAAATTATCCGATTGACCCAAGACTTAATTAGCTCAAAATTGCTACTTTTGTTTAGTATGGTTTGAATTACGCAGGAATACAATAAATATTATGGATAAGGATAAAGAAATGTCTGAAAATGCAGACAAGGTTACTGAAGAATTGGCCAAAAGCCAAAAATCAGGAGAAGAAGCATCTACCGAAATACAGGGAGAAACTACTAACGATGCTACGGACGAAAACTCAACAACTGACAAGGAAAGTGTGGGTGTGGTAAACACAGATGCGGCCCCGTCAAATGAAGTTCCGGAGGATAAAGAAGAGGGCAAAGCTTCTCAAGACGAAGGAGAGTCTGTGGAAGTGGCATCTTCTGCTGAAACCACGGAATCTGAGTCCGATGCAGAAGTGGCTGTAGGCAATAAAGATAGTTCAGATGAAAACGAGGAGGAGGAAGAGGAATTCGATTTCCATAATTTTACCAAAGCACAACTTATAAAAACCCTAAAGGACTTTGTGAACGAACAACATTTCGTTCGTAGAGATGGGTTGGTACAAGAAATAAAAAACCAATACGACGAATTTTTCTCCAAGGAACAAGAACAAGCCCTTGAACAATTTTTGAGTGAAGGAGGAGAGAAGGATGGATTTGTCTATAGAGGGACAGATGAAGACAAGGAGTTTTTTGCTTCTTACCAATTGTTTAAAGAGAAAAAACACCAGCAGTTTAAAGACCTAGAGCGTTCGAAAGAAAAGAATGCCAATGATAAAAACCTGATTTTGGATCAATTGAGAGCTATAGTAGATGGAGAAGAAACTACCAATAGCATCGAGACTATTAAAAAAATCCAGGATGAGTGGAAGAAAATTGGTCCTGTTCCACACAGTCAGAATAAAAACCTTTGGGCGTCTTATAATGCCCTTATGGACCGTTTTTATGATAATCGAAGTATTTACTTCGAATTAAAAGAACTAGATAGGAAAAAGAACCTTGACAGTAAACTGGATCTTTGCCAAAAGGCTGAAGCATTGTCAGAGGTTGAAGATGTGAAAGAAGCAATTAAAAACCTCAATGATCTTCATGAGGAATTTAAACATATAGGGCCTGTGCCAAGAGATGAGCAAGAAGCGCTGTGGCAAAGATTTAAAAGTGCTTCTGATGCGGTTTACAATAAGCGGAAAGCTTATTATGACAGTCAAAGAGAAGTATTTAAAGCCAATCAGGTTTTAAAAGAAAAGCTTATTGAAAAGCTAGATACTTTTAAATCCTTCAAAGCCGAAAAAATCAGAGACTGGAACACGAAGACAAAAGAGATTCTTGCTTTGCAAAAAGAGTGGGAACTTATAGGTCCGGTTCCAAGAGAGGCTGGTAAGGACATCAATAAAACATTTTGGGGGCTCTTTAAGCAGTTTTTCCACCACAAGAACCTCTTCTTTAAGGAGCTTGACGAAATAAGGCAGCAAAATAAAGAAAAGGCGGAGAAGCTTATAGAAAAAGCTGAGTCTTATTTGGAGAGCACCGACTGGAAAAACACTTCCAATGAGTTAATTCAACTGCAAAAAGAGTGGAAAGAACTCGGTCCAATGCCTGAGAAGTTTAGAGATGATCTTTACAACCGTTTTAAAAAGGCATGCGACACTTTCTTTGAAAGTAGGAGGACTGCCAATAAGGAAACCAATAAAGCATTTGAAGACAATCTCGTAGAGAAAGAGAAAGTTTGTCAAGAGATTTCGGATGCTGCTAAGGACGAAAGCCAGACAAGTGCTGAGAACCTTGAAAAACTAATTCAACAATTCAACGAAATTGGATTTGTGCCTAGAAAGAGCATGAAAGACATTTCAGCCAAATTCAACAATGCGGTAAATGAATATGTATCTAAATTAGAGTTGGAAGGTGAAAGCAAGGACGACTTTTTGTTCAGGTTGAACCTCAACAAGCTTCAAGCGGATCCAAATAGCAATAAAGTCCTTAACAAAAAGGAACACGGAATTCGTAGACAAATCACAGACTTGGAAAACAACATTACCTTATGGAGGAATAACCTTGAGTTTTTTGCTGCCTCTAAAACTGCTGATAAGCTAAAAGATCAATTTGAGGAGAAGATCGACAAGGCAGAGCAAGAAGTGGATAAATTAAAGAAGAAGCTTTCAATTATTCGCGAATTTTAATTCCTTCACTATGAGTAAAATAGGGATTTTGTTAGAAAAATCTTCTCAAAAGTTTTGATTTCATAGGAGTATAAAACTATATTTGCACTCGCAATCAGGGAAAAAGTCTTCCTGATACCACTTTTAAAAGAGTGTTTTTATATAGAAGCCTCCTTAGCTCAGCTGGTAGAGCAACTGACTTGTAATCAGTAGGTCGTTGGTTCGATCCCGACAGGAGGCTCTTTATTTTGAAGCCCATACAAGAAACATCTTGTATGGGCTTTTTTGTTTGCTTTCTATTTATTCATTATACACTAATACAATAAGCAAATGTTAAAAAATGTCATGAAGTTTATACTTTTCTTTACCACCTTCTTGCTCATTGGTTGTAAAAGTGGAAAGATTACTGAAAATGAAAGTTACTCAGTTGTGCTAGAATCCATTACAAAGGGAAAAGAAAAAGAATACACTTGGACACATGCACGCTCTGCTGTAATACCCTCCGATAAGCCAAAGGTGCTTACCACTATGTCACAAACACTCAAAGAGGGCTCAGATGTTTATCATGACTTGTATCAAGTGATAAGTGAGGATTTGGGCCAAACCTGGTCTGAGCCTGAAGCAATACCTTCATTGACAATAATTGAACAAGATAGTGGCTATCGATCTGTAGTGGATATGTGGCCTCAATGGCATTCCTCTACAAATAAGGTTTTAAATATAGGTACCTCTCCTTTTTATTCTAACGAAAGGACACATGACGGTTGGAAAAAAAAGGTGGTGTATGCCTGTTTTGATCCGGAAACCGAAAAATGGAGTTCTCCTAAATTTTTGAAACTACCGGAATTGGACCATGATGGAATGCTTTTAATGGCACCTGCAGCAGGCAGTGCCCAATGGTTGGAGTTGCCCAATGGAGATATTCTTTTACCTGTGTTTTATTTTAAGCTTACCGAGGAACAGGCTTATTCAGCTTTGAATAATCCAGATGAGGCTTTTAGTATAGGTAGTTTGATGAAAAGTGATGATTTTGGTTTTAGCAGCACAGTAGTTCGATGTACGTTTGATGGTGAAAATTTAATTTATAAAGCGCATGGTGATGAATTAATACTTAAACAGGGTAGGGGAATCTATGAACCATCCATTACCTCTTTTAAGGGAGAATATTATTTAACCATGCGTAGTGACAAAAGTGCTTATGTTGCTAAAAGCAAAGATGGATTGCATTTTAGTTCTCTTAAGGAATGGACCTTTGACGATGAGTCTATTTTGGGGAGTTATAACACCCAGCAACATTGGGTGAGGCATAGTGATGCCTTATACTTGGTGTACACCAGACGAGGTGCAGATAATGATGAGGTTTTTCGCCATAGGGCACCTCTTTTTATGGCAGAGGTGGATGTTAATAACCTTCAAGTTATACGGTCTACTGAACGTGAGATGGTTCCCAATAGAGGAGTTGCTTTAGGTAATTTTGGCATAATGGAAGTCAATCCAGCTGAGACTTGGATCACTGTTGCTGAATATATGAGGGGAGAAGAGAACGTAGTTGCTGATAATAGTGTTTTCACTGCCAAAATCAAGTGGAAGCGTCCAAATTTGAATTCAAAACAATAATCAAAGATTTAATTAATACTAAGAGAATTGTAGAGTTTCTTACTACTATTTATTATGAGATGATAAGAACAAAATTTTTTAATAAATACAAACCCAAAGTAATTAGTAACTACAATACAAGTAGTGAATTGAACGGTGTTTGTAAGTGTTTTAAGTATCATAAAATTACCCATTAATGTTTATCCATATAACATTGAAAACTGAATCAACTCGGTGGATTGTTAGACTTTCAACGATAAGCAAATGATATTTCTTCAACTCTTTGGCTGATTTTGATGTCGATTTAGTTAAAATCTAATTCAGCTGTAAGAAGAAAAAGGGAGTGATCAGGAAAATAATCTCTTGTATTTTTTACATTACTTTGACTAAAACCTAGTTCCATTGGTTAGGTACTTAGTTGATTTTTCTTTTATCGTTCAAAGCCACTTGCTAGAATTTAAAATTAGGCTTGCTGCCAAATCGCTCGTAGTATTTTTTTGAAAAATAGGAAGAATGTTTAAATCCAACCTCGAGAACAAGTTGTTTTAAGGAGTGAACCTGCCTATTTTCTAGGAGCATTTTAGCTTTCTGTAATTTAACTTCTGTTATAAGTTCATTAGGGGATAAACCTGTTTCACTTTTTATTTTTCTAAATAAAGAACTTGATGAAAGATTAAAATGCTCGGCAAGATCAGTTTGATTGATTTTACTTTTCCCGGATTGTTCAAAAATATATGCCTGTAATTTATCAATCCAATTGTTAGAATCATTTTGGGAGGGGTCTATTTTTTCCTCCAGTTGATACCTTGTACGTTTGTTGTTATTTATTAATGCATTATTTATCCGTATGATCAATTCTTCCTCTTCAAAAGGTTTAAGTAAATAATCGTCGATACCAAGTCTTAAAGTAGATAATTTGATTTGGTTATCTGCCCTCGCAGTAAGCATCAAAATTGGAGCAGAATGTTGTATTGATTTAAGTTTTGATATGAATTCTAATCCATTCATATTTGGCATCATATAATCTGTAATGATAAAATCTACGACCTGACTCTTTATTATTTTCAAGGCTTCATGGCCATCTCCGGCTTCCAGGCATTCGTATTTACATAGTATATCTTTAAGGTAGTGTCGCATGTCATAAGCATCATCGACCAATAAAATTTTAACTTTTTTATTAGTAGAAGAAAAACGTTCCAATAGCTCAAGTTTGCTAATTTCGCTATTCTCAACCCTATTTACTTTCTTGATTCTCTCAACCTTAGGAAGGTGAATAACAAAAGTGCTCCCAACTGAAGGTTTGCTGGAAACTCTAATTGTTCCTCCAATTTTTGTAATTATCTCTTTGCTGAAAGCCAGTCCAACACCACTTCCACCTGATTTATTGAAAGAGTTGTTTGATTGATAAAATCGATTAAATATTAATTCTAAATCATTCTTTTCTATACCTATGCCATCATCCTCCACACCAATGATTATTGAGGTTTGGTTTTCCTTTAAGAATAGGGTCACTTTCCCTTTCTTTTCCGTATATTTTAAGGCATTCAATAGAATGTTATTAAGTGCCCGTTCCAGATATAGTTTATCACCCAAAACGAATTTTGGTGAGGTACTTGGATTTACCTTGAATGTTATTTGCTTTTGCTTAAATAAAGGTTCAAAAGAAGTAGCTATTTTCTTCAATAAATCAGTCAAGTTTATTGTATGTAAGCTCATGCTGAAATTGGTATCCTGCATTTTGGCTAAATCAATTACATCATCTACTAATTTTTTTATTTTATCAGCTTGGTTATTGAGCTGGGCCACGATGGACTGTATTTGAGTATCATTTAATTCGGAGTTGTATTTTTTAAGTTTATTGATTTGACCTTTGATAAGTGTCAAAGGGGTACGAACCTCATGAGAGACATTGATAAAAAACTGCGACTGCTGCTCATTAATATCTGCTATATTTTTCCGCTCTATTTCTAATGCAAGTTCACTTTTAAGATTTTCTTGTTTGAAATAGTAAACCAAAACAAATACGATTGCGAAAACCATGAAGATGAAACGATCAGGGCCGAAATAATTTTGTGGGTAATGGAGAAAATAAATATTGGGTATTATAAAAAGAACTAGGGACAATACAAATGAGGAAAAAATATAAAAACGATTGTTGGTAAACAAGAGAACAAAGGCAGGAGCTAAAAGGTATCCGGCTTCTAACATTTTACCTGATATAATGAAATTGGAGAACATAAAATTGCTAAAGTATACCAAGAAAAAAAATAGGGCAGTTGCCATTTTATTTCGGTTTATCCTTTGAAGGTACAACACAAGTGAAATGCCTGCAAAATTGGCTAGATGGGTAAAGATATAAACAGGGGGCTTATTGGGTTCAAAAATTTCAGCAATGATTGAAGCCATTTCGATTAATATCCAAAATCCACAAAAGATATTCAAGAGCTTTATTTGCTTTTGTTTTTCTCTAGGTTTGTCAGGATCAAACCCGATCAATGAAATTGCTTTATAAAGGTTTACCCAATGTTGTCGAATTGTATTCAATTGTATTTAGGTGTTAAGTTATTGACCATTTTCCATTTAAAAATAGATATTATAAAATTTTTCCAGCCGATTTGACCGCAATAAATCAATACCAAACCTCCATAAAGGTTAATTAGACCGGTTGATTACCCAAATTGACCTGTTAGTGATTCTGTTTGATTGATTTTTGACCTTTACCTGATTTACTTTTAGGTACGTTATTCCCATTATACTGCTTATATATACCTAATAATATTTGGTTTAAAATTAGAAAGGAGGGTTGATAGTTCTCTTTTGTCTTGAATGTCTTTATTAAAACAATTACCATGAAAACTCAACTTATTCTCATTGTATTAATAGTATTCTCTTGTTCTTTTTCTTTGGCACAGACTTCTGCTGAAATGGCTGATATAGCAATACAAGGTATTGCAAGAGATGACAATAATACGGCTAAAGCAGATGCCCAAATTTCCCTTACTTTCGAGTTTTATTATTTAGATAGCAATAATGGAAATGCTAAAGTTGAAGTAGGGGCTCCAGAAACAGTAAGCCTAAATACCGATGCTTTTGGCGTATTTTCCCATGTTATAAGTCCTGCTGCTACCAATAATTCCATATTTGCTAATCAGCAAATCTATTTAAAAATCACAGAGGGGAATGTTCTTGTGTCAGAGGAAAAATTAAAGCACGTTCCTTATGCAATAGCAGCTAATAACGGGGTGCCGACCGGGTCTATCATGCCTTTTGTTGGGGCTACAGCTCCAATTGGTTGGGTGCTGTGCGATGGACAGTCCCTAACAAATATCAATGGGGCTGAAAATCTCATTGCTTTATTGGGGAGTACCAATGCACCAGATTTGAGGGCTATGTTTTTAAGAGGGGTAGGGGTCAACGCTGATGCCCAGTTTGCCGATAATAGAAGGGATGGTGGCGTAAATTCCACACAGCAAGATTCCAACATGGCGCACAACCACAGCGTGGATTTAACTACTTCTAATAATGGTGAACACTCACATCCCTTAATGTTAATGAACAGGAGGTTTGTTAATGATGGTAATAGCGGTTCAACAGCGTTTAATATACAAGCCCAGGATGGAGGGGTATCGACAGTAACAACCGATTTAAGTGGGATACATACCCATGCTGTTTCCGGAAATACGTCTTCTGAAGGAACTGAATCTCGTCCTATAAACTATGGGGTGAACTACATCATCAAATTATAATTTCAGGGGGATGAGAAAATTATTTCTTACACTGATATCGAGTATGTTGGTTTCCTTCCTTTATGCACAACAGGAGGAAGGAGCCAAGGAAGTTACTGTCTCACAAGCCATACAAAATGAAGGTTTTACAATTCAGGTTGGGCTGCCTTTTTTAGGAACATCCAATAACACCACTCCAACAGATTTACGTTTTCCATGGGATGTACTTTACCTGTATGGTACTTTTGCAGAAGAATCTTTTAGTGTTTCCAAAGGTTATTTTGGTGATAAGATTTTGATAGAATGGCGACTTAGAAATAATATTAACAACATTACAAACATCAAAATTTTACGTAGAGAACTTGGAAGTAATGAAAATTTTCAACCAATAGCTGATATTACCCCACAGCCCTCCGGTACCTATGAAGACAAGTACGTGGATGGAGGAAAACTGTATGAATATAAAGTGTTGGCTGAAAATGTAATGGAGGATGAAGAGCTTTATACCAATTATATCACAGGTATAGGGTTTAGAAATCCTACTGCGGTCATTACCGGAAATGTTAATTTTGAAGGTGGAAATCCGGTGAAAAACGTAACGGTAGTTGCCGAATCGAGTGGGAGTTCCATAAGCTATGGGAGTAGTTTGAAAATCCCTTCTAACGCTAAGCTTGAGATCAATAAATTAAATAAACCAATTGATTCGTTGGCTACTTTACAGGCTTGGGTAAAACCGGACATCAATAGTCCTTATACTGATGATAATGGGAGCCCGATCAGGCTGTTTAGACTAACTGAGGCAAACGGTAATAACATAGATGTTAATGTCAGAGTAAAAATATTGGCAAACGAATTGGAAGTTAAAATAAAAGAGAGTTTGTTCCTTATCAAAAATGTATTTCCTTCTGGAGATATCGATGCCCGAGGTGATGATATTATGGTCCCTGTAGCTAATTTCAATGATTACTTTACTCATTTTTCGATACAGTTGAGGGATGGAATGGCTCCATCCCTCTTTATCAATGGCCGCCCAATGACAAAGGAGTACCGGGATGCTGTACATAAAGCACGAGCCGAGATAGACCAAAATATAAATACTCCATCTTTAGAGATTTCCGAGACTACAAGTCTTATTAATTTTCAACAAGGGCAGGCTATTTGGAACAAGGTCAGAATAGGTGGTGGAAAAACAGCTCTGATTGATGAAATTCGCTTATGGAATCGCATAGAAACAGCCGCTGATATCCGAACAGATTATAAAAGGTATATCAGTGGTGACGATCCGGGTTTGATAGTCTATTTAAGCGCCAACGAAAATCAAGGGGAATATGCCTATGATGCTTCACGAGAAGACTATACATATAATAGAAATCACGGTAAATTAGAAAATATCACTTTTGTATCTGGACCTGGTGCAATCCCATCTGCTAGTCAATTGGGAATCTTAGGGGTAACCGATGAAAATGGCAATTATCAGATTAATTCCATTCCCTACTCCGGAACAGGAGAATCATTTAAAATTACCCCTGTTTATGGACAACACAAGTTTGAACCCAATCAACAACTGGTCTTTTTAGGTCAGGGCTCAGAGGTGGTAAATAAAATTGATTTTATCGATAAGTCCTCCTTTATCTTTAAAGGAAAAATATTGTACGATACCAGAAAGGTGTTCCCTTCCTACGTAGAGGTAAATGGTGGAAATTTGTCCGGATTGAATGATGGAGATGAATATGTTACAGGTCCAGGAATTATCGATGAAAACTATAATCGATATGAGAAGCTTACAGGAGCAAATGCAGGCACTTATAATAAAGGTGAATATTGGATTAATTATTATGATGAGAACGACTCTACCAATTTTCGACTGGAACGCTATGCCAGTATTCCAGTCTCCGGAGCTACGATCTACATTGATGGACAAATCGTAATTGATGAAAACAATACACCTGTACTGTCGGATGAAGCCGGTAATTTTGAAATTAGTGTACCTATTGGAAATCATTTTATACGGGTTGAAAAAAATGGTCACTCCTTTTCTTACAATGGTAGATTTCCTGCTGAAACCGGTACTTTTAAAGAATTTTTTGAAGATGCTCAGGAGCCGGTGGTATTTATTGATGAGACCAGAGTAACTGCGGTTGGACGTGTAGTTGGTGGAGCAGTGGAAGCAAGTAAGCCAATAGGATTTGGTGAAAATGGGCTTTATGTAATCAACGATACAATTGAAAATTTTAAGCCCATTCCTTTGGTTGTTAGTTCGAAAAATAATATAGGGGTGGCTAGTTTTGCGTTTCAGTATGATCCACCAGGTGCCGGAGGTGTCACCGATTACACAAAATTTAACTTTAAAACGAATAGCGAATCCGGCGAGTATCGTGTTGAAGTGATGCCATTGAATTATGAAATTGAAGGGGGAGATATACCAGGCTTAACAATTTCCAGTAATGAGAGCATTAATTCAGCTATAATTGGAACATCAAATGAAAGTATAAATTTTTCAAGTATTCCACCGCTTTTAACTCCGGAGTTTATTCTTATAAACAATGATATTTTGGAAGGGGTACCCTATCATTTTGAAAAAAGCTTTGTGTACCGTTCTACGCCAGTATTGCGTGTCATCGACCAAACTTCAACAGATTCACTACAGTTTTTTAATGCAGATAGTAGTGAGTACTTTATAAGCACTGAAGGGTTAACCCACCCGGCAGACGCTAGTAAAGAGGTATTGATTTATGAGCAGGCAGCGGGTTATGCCATAACCCTATCCACATTTGAAAGATACGTGAACATGGATGGAGACAGTATAATTGAAGATGTTGTGCCAATTATAGATGGGGAATTAAAAATCAATAATAATTTAGCAATTTTAGGCTCTGAAGAGATCGAAAAGGATACAGTAGACAATAGTATTTCCTATTATTCGTTTCAAGGGGGTGTTCCCAATACTACGTTCCCATATACACGCAGTTTGGATATACAGTATGTTATTGGGGGGATTTCTTATCCGGCAGAAAATTATATTCCTGACGGGATTATACTAGGAGGGGCTCCTGATGGGACTTCTGCTCCACCCCTTACAGTAGCTCCTGAAATCCCGGATATTATTCTCCGAGACCCTCCCGGATCCAACAGTTTTGCATCCATAGAGGCAGGTCAAACCTTAAGTTTTACCACAGAATCCATGTCCACCTTATCCGGAGGGCTTTCTCAAACCTTAAAATTAATGATGGGAGGAGCTGTTACCTTTGTTGGGGGAGTTCCGGGAGCCTCGATTGAGGTGAAAACAGAAGTGGTCAATGACCTTACCGGCAATATAACGCTAGAAACTTCTTCTTCAGATGCTTTAAGTTTAACAAAAACCTATACGTTTAATCAAACTATTTCGACCAGTGATGACCCGGAATTTGTGGGTGCTGATGGGGATTTGTATATAGGGAACGCTAGTAATTATGCCATAGGATCTTATGATGACTTTAAAGCTGACATTGCACCGATTGGAGATCCGAATAATAATTATAGGTTGACCAATGCAAATGGTGATGACATTTATTTAAATAAGCAAAAAGCTATATATATAAATACTAAACCGACCAATACCTTTTTTGTGTACTCTCAAAAGTACATAATTAATGATTTAATACCTCAATATGAGTTAATTGCAGAAAATCTCAGAAATCATATTCCAGTAGAAGGCGCCAATAGTTTGTTTTGGTACGAAGAACAAATCAGGTTGTGGCGTAAGATTATTCTTGAAAATGAACGAAAGAAATATTTGGCTTTAAATGAATCTGAATCGTTGATAAAAGCTGCTGATGATTATTTAGATATTTATATGTCTGATTTAGAGAATGAATTAAATCGTTCAGATGTTGGTGATCCTTACCAAGCGTTATTGAAGGAAAAACTTGACCTTGCCGCTAGCAATAAATCATTGGTAAACTCCCAATCATCCGGTAATATTTCATTTGATTCGGGTGTAGGCGAAGTAAGTAGGAGTGTAGAAACAGAGCTTATTAATTCCTCTTCTTTGGCTTATAATATTGAGTTGGAAGAAAGCTTGCAATATGATATAGGATTTGAAATTAATGATGCGTTAGGCCTTGTTTCTACCACTGTCTTTTCCTTGGCTCAAGATTTTAGTGCAGGTATTACCAAAGAAGAAGCTGAAACTACGACCTTTAAATATACCTTGAAGGACAATGATCCTGCAAACATTTTGAGTATTGATGTTTTTAACCTATTTGATGGTAACGGACCGATTTTCACAACTGTTGGAGGTAGAACATCTTGCCCATATGAGGGCAAAGAGTTGTCTCATTTTTATAATCATTCCTCCTATGATCCTGCTAACCCCATTGTTGCTCTGGCAGAGGCGGATAGGGAAACCTTAAGCAATGCAACTCAAAAGGCAGAAGATCCTCAAATTACCGTAGAGGTTGCAGAAATATTTAATATTCCGGAAAGCAATACCGCAGAATTTCATCTGTCTTTTCAAAATTCAGCAGATGCAACTAGTGATAATGCAAATTTTAATTACTTTGAGTTAATAATCGACAATACAACAAATCCTAATGCACCTGATATCAATGTATCGCCCAATGGAACCGTAATATTTGTCCCATACGGACAAACTGTAGATTATACCTTGACATTGGATAAGAAAATTGCAGATGTCTACGATTATGAAAATATAAGAGTGGTTTTACAATCACTTTGTGATCCTGTAAACGTTTTTGATGACGTTTTAATATCGGCCCATTTTATTCCAACCTGTTCTCAAGTAAAGGTAAGTGCACCTCGGGATAATTGGGTTTACAATATAGATGCAGCTTATGATAATCATTCGGAACTTTCAAAGCCCTTGTTGATTACCTTATCAGATTATAATCAGACATTTGATAACTTCAAAAAGATAGATTTAGAATACCGTTTAGCAACATCGCCAAACTGGACACGCCTGCATACCTACTACAATACGGAGGCATTTTACGATGAGGCTGTCGGGAATGGCGAAACGGAAATTGCGTTGATTGAAACACCAAACATTAATTTTCCTTTTGATATTGCAGGACTTCAGTTACAAGATGGAGTTTACGAAATAAGAGCAAGAAGTATATGTGAAAATGGTACAGTATATATTTCTGACGTAATTTCTGGAACAGTTAATTTAGAAGCCCCAAGGCAATTTGGTACACCATTTCCTATAAATGGTATTTTAGGGGTGGGAGAAGACCTCCGGGTAAAATTCAACGAAAATATGTATTTCAATAGTGCAGTAAGCACCATTGAGATAAAAGGACAATCCAACCAACTGCCAATTGATCATAGTGTTTCTTTGTATTTTGAGGGGGATAGTAACACGGTAACTATTGAAAGCCCAAGGTTAGTGTCGGGTGATTTGACCCTTGAGTTTTGGATGAATAATTCCACTACAGAAAGCACAGCTACAATTGTTGAACAAAAAGACGGGCTAACCATCAATTTGGAGGACCATGAGATATTTGTAACCCTTGGGGATATCACAGCCCATGGAACTATCGCAAATGACGAATTATTTCATCACTATACATTTTCGCATAACAATGAATTGGGAACGCTAAGTATATATGAGGATGATAGGGAAATAGGTGGGGGGCCGGCTCGGCAAACACAGCATTTACAAATAACAACCCCTTAATTATTGGTGGAAATTCTTTCATTGGAAACATTCATGATCTCCGGTTGTGGTCAGTATCAAAAACTTTGAGCGATGCATATGCCGGGATGTATAGCAAGCTCCAAGGGAAAGAGGCTAATTTGGTAGGTTATTGGCCGCTGAACGAGGGACGTGGAGAGCTTGCTAATGATCTTGCACGTTTTAAACATGCATTAGTGAAAGCGGAATGGGATATTAAGCCTAAAGGGACTGCTTATTCCTTTAGTAATGGGCAATACTTGGCCTTGGATGATGTTGGTTTTGTTCAGTTGACCAATGAAATGGATGCAACTATTTCCTTTTGGATCAAAACAGAAACTCCGCAAGAGGCAACTATTTTCTCAAATGGAAGAGGAATAGGTGATGGCACACTAGAAGGAAAGGATCCGATCCAGTCCAACGGTTTGGCGAATAAATGGTCGATCAATATGAATACGTCCGGAGCTTTGTATTTGGCCAGTGAAGAAAATACCTATGTGTTAACCGCTGCAAGTGTCGCTGATAATTCTTGGCACCACATCACACTATTATTCAATCGAAATGGTGCTCTAAGAACCTACGTGGATGCCCAACAAGTATCCTCCAATCCAATGACTAATATAGGTGGGTTTTCCGGGGATAAGGTTTGGATAGGAGCGAGAGGATTTAGAGATCTAGGGAATAAAGAAACAGTGGACCGTGTTTTTACTGGGAAAATCGATGAATTCCGTCTTTGGAATACCCTTAGGAATGTTGATCAAATTTCTAGAGATAGGTACCATGAAATTGATGTGGAAAGTATTGGCCTATTACTTTATGCCAGAATGAATGCACCTAACACTGCAACTGATAAGGGGCCACTATATTACCACGTTGTCAGTGGTGGAGAAATGAGCACTTCCTATGGTACGATGAATGCCGGTGCTGTTAATTTTTCAAATGATGTTCCTGCCATAAAGCCTGAAAGAAACCTAATCAAATTTCAGGTGAATCATGTGATCAATGAAGATGAAATGATTTTGGAACCTGTGATTTCAGATTGGGCAGTGGTAGAAGGACAGGTATTAGACATTACCGTTCATCGAATGTTTGATGCTTCTGATAATATGCAACAATCCCCAATAACCTGGACAGCTTTTATACAAAAAAATGAGATGAGTTGGTTTGTAGACGGCCACAACGATGTTGTTGACCTTACCAAAATTGGTGAAGAAGCTACATTCTTTGAAATAAGCATCTTAAACAAAGGGGGGCAAACCCAGCCCTTTGCGATTTCTGGCATTCCAAGTTGGTTATCTTTGAGCAGTTCTTCGGGAACATTGTTGCCGGATAGTAAGGTAGTGATAACAGCTAGTGTTGATGAAGGTCTGGCAACAGGAGAATACATAGAAGACCTATATCTACAAACTGATTTCGGGTTAGACGAGAAACTACAATTGAAACTTAGGGTCTTAGCAGAAGATCCTGATTGGGTCATAGATCCGAATAGTTTTAATTATAGTATGAATATTGTCGGTCGAGTTAGCATAGATGGTGTTTATTCTGATGACATTTATGATAAAGTTTCAGCTTTCTCTAATGGTGAGCTAATGGGCGTAGCGGACATGGTTTGGGATGAGGCCTATCAGGAATACTTTGTGTTTTTAACGGTCTATAGTGATTCGGCTTACAGTGATTTAATTAATTTTAAAATATGGGATGCTTCAAAAGGACAAGTTGTTCAGGCAACTTTAGATGAGAAGTTGACGGTTACTTTTAATGAAAACACCATAATAGGCACTCAGACTAATACCTCAATGTTTGAAAATTCAGGGGTTGTAGAGCAAATAATACAATTGAATCAAGGATGGACATGGTTGTCTCTAAATATTGAGGATAAAAATTTTTCAAATTTAAATGTCTTAACAGAAGGAATGGTTTTAGAAACGTCGGACAGGCTAATGAGCAATAGCCCCTCGAAATTAGAAACCTACTTTAAAAATGAGAATTCTCCTGAATCCAGTTCATGGAATGGTGAAATAAGTGAGCATGGTGGTTTATCTACTTCTTACATGTATAAAGCGAAGTTTAATAATCGACAGGATTTAATTCTTTCCGGTTCTTCTGTCAATTTAGATTCATGGAGTTTTCCTATCAAGCTCAATTGGAATTGGTTACCCTATCCTTTAAAAAACAATGTTGCATTGAATGAAGGCCTGTCATCTTTCGATGCTCATGAAGGGGATGTTATTAAGTCTCAAAATCAATTTGCCATATATGATGAGGTAAATGGTTGGAGTGGTACTTTAAATTATTTAGAAGCCAATAAAGGTTATATGCTGCGATCTAGTCAAGAGCAAATATTCACCTACCCTAGGTTTTTATGGGATTTCTCTAATTCCCGAATGTCGAATCTTGAGATTCAAACACCGGAGGAAGTGATATCGGCTGAATTTGCTAGATTTTCGGCCAATATGAATGCAGTAGTGTTGTTACCCGAAGGCTACCACGAACTGTTTGCAATTGATGATAAGGGTGATTTAAGAGGAAAAGCAGTAAACCAAGTGATTGGGAATCAAAATTTAAGTTTTATAACTGTTTTTGGGGAGACCAATAAGGAGTTAACCTTCTATATAGGTGATGGTGAGCGCATGATTCCTACCCACAAAACTTTCCATTTCACTGCAAACAATGTGCTTGGAACGGTAGAAAATCCGGTAGTATTAGGGAATGAAATATTGGGTGGAATTAAAATTTTCCCCAGCCCTTTCAAAGAGGAATTGCAGATAAAGCTAATTTCCAATCAGGAAGATTTTATCAATATCCAATTGTTTAATACGTTTGGTCAGTTGGTAAATACTTATGGGAAAAGTATAAATAAAGGAATTAATACACTCATACTTAACCCCGATGTGGGGAGTGGGCTTTATATTCTGAAGATTAAATTCAAGAACACATTCCTACCTTATACTTTTAAGGTTATAAAAGAATAGATGATGAAAGGATCAATTATTAGGCTGGCAATACTCTTTTTTATCTGTACAAATGGTTATGGGCAAGAGCCTGAATGGGTGGTAGAGGAAAATAACTTCGAATATACCATGTCATTTGTCTCATTCTTAAATATTGACGGTCTTAATTTAAATAGTACGAGCGATAAAGTTGGTGCATTTGTAAATGGAGAATGTAGAGGTACTACCAATTTGATTTATGTGAAAAGCAAAGACAGGTATTATGCGTATTTTAATGTGTTTTCTAATACCCTAGGTGAAACCATCCATTTTAAGGTTTATGATTCTGAGAAAAATCAAGTAACAGATATATCCGAAACAGTAAAATTTGAAACCAATGCCTTACGCGGTAATTTATCGCAGGCTTTCAGTATTGCAAGTCCTGCGCTAAATAATGAAGCGCAATTACTTGACTTTAGTTTTAAGGATATTGAAGTAGTGAATAAAACTGAAAATGACCAAGAGATGGTTCTTTATCTTAATAATGGGGTTAATCCCACCTTACTAAAAGGTGTTTTTGAATTAAGTGATGGTAGTAAATTATTCCATAGAGGTCAACAACTAATCTCGGGTACGAGTGTGCTGGATTTCTCAAGTCCTGTATACCTGGATGTTTTATCACAGGATGAATCAATGAAAAAGCAATGGGTAATAAGTGTACGTTATACCACAAGATCAAGCAGTATAAAAATATACAAAAAGGATGCTGTTTGTTACAATGGAGGAGCCATCAAAGTTGTATCGGATCTAAATGGAGGGGAAATTATTTTATTTAAAGACCAGATTGAATATGCAAAATTGCCTATTGTCAATGGGGAGGTGCTTTTTACGGATTTACTGGCCGGCGATTATCTATTGAAAACGGGTGATCTTGAAAAAAACGTAGAAATAATTTTAAAAGAGTGAGTAATGAAAATTGCAAGAAATATATTTATACTAATTTTTTTGACCATTTATTGTGTCAGCTGTATTAAGGAGGACAATACAGGTCTTTTAGGGAATGAAGAAAGGTATCACCCAATTGGAATTAAATTTGTTTATGAAGATGGAACTGAAGTGCTAGATTCAGATTGTATTTCTCCCGATATTAAATACGCCGTTCAGATCGAAGTTACAACAAACAATAACCGCAATACAAACGCTTCAAAAATCGAGTATACCATAAATGGGTCACCTTACAGTATGTCGTTTATAGAGGAAGGGGTAAAAAGTAATCCGGTGACACTGGTAAATGGCAAAAATATTGCAGAATTAGTGAAAACAGCCGTATCTACAGAATTGACTTACGTTGAACAAGGTGATTTTCAATTGATAGAATGAGAAGGAAGAAGGCCTTTTTTCTAAGTTTCTTCGATTAATTAAAGACTTTTAAAAATGTAAACCAGTATATTGAATCTGGGTAATGATTTAGAGGAATTCCGTACTATTGGTTGCGAAATGGATTTAGTTTTAAATTTAAAATGGTTATAATATTGAATTTACTTACAATTATTCGATAAATTCATGTTTTAGTTATTTTTACAATTGCCTAAATAAACAGTTGTGAAGATTAATCCATATAGATTTAAACTCCTTATGCCCAAGTATTTAATTGCGTTTGTAATAAGTGTCTTTTTCGTAAACTTTATATTAATAAAACCTGCTAATGTCTTTGCAATGACTGGGCAGGCATCAGTCAACCCCAATGACTTTGATGGTACAGATACAGAGCGAATTTCACAAGCCATTCAAAAAGCCAAAAACACTTCGAATTTGGTACGTATACCAAGGGTTAATGCCAATGGTACCAACATTTGGATGATCGATAGTGCCATTTTATTACCAAGCAATCTCACGCTAATTTTAGACAATTGTACCCTTCAACTTTCGGACTCTAGCAGGGACAATATGTTTAGATCCGATAACGTGGGATTAGGAATAACTAACCCTGAATGGAATGAAAATATAAATATATATGGGATAGGGAAAGCCATTTTGAAGGGGGCAAGCAATCCCAGGTCTACTGGAGACGGAGCAAGAATGCTGACATTGAATCCAAAGGAAGAGCAGGATAAAGGGAATTGGAGAGTTAGCTATGGCACAGATGCGGGTAACCCTGAGATGAAACAAAAAGGCGACTGGAGAAACATAATGATGTTAATCGGCTATGTAAAAAACTTTACTATTAAAAATGTAAGGTTTGAAAACACCCATGGCTGGACCATAAGTTTTGAACGCACAATAGGTGCCGAACTATCTGACCTAACCATTTTCAATGAGGAATTTGTAAGGGTCAATGGAGAACAGCATATGGTGTCTAATAAAGATGGGATCAATTTAAGGCAAGGCTGTAAAAATTTTAGAATTGACAATATTTCCGGAGTCACCGGAGATGATTTTATAGCACTATCCAATCTTGATACAGCCCCTGAACTTGTTAAAAAAAATGGGGACATTACTGACAGTATGGTAACAGCCAGTAGGTGGTATGGACCAGAAGATGATATAGAACAGGTAGTGATCACCAATATTTCCTGTGAAAATAGGTATCGCGCCATTGCTATTAGGGCTAGTGATCAGGCCGGAATTCACCATGTTTATATCAATGGAGTGGTTTTTAAAGCCAACGAGGGTCGTCATGATGCCATCCTCATCGGAGGTAGGGGATATGGGGAGGAATCTCTGCCAGGAAAAATTAATTCTATCCATGCCATGAATATTATAGGAAATGGTCAATCCCTTGTTAGAATTCAAGCACAAGTAGCAGATTGCCATTTTATGAATGGAATGTACTCCGGTGAAAATGCTACTGCCACGCTTTACGAAATCGACTCTTTGACTACTTCAAATATCACCCAAAATAATTGGATCAAAGTGAAATAATAAATTAATGTTCTTTAATTCCTATACCAAAATTTCAATAAATAAAAATAACAACTTAGCTTTAGAAGCTAATGGTATTTTAGGAAGGGGTTTTTCAATAATCAAGTTGGGATTGTTGTTTATGCTTAAGTTTCTTGAAAGATTTTGGTAACGTAAACTATTTGGCTTTTAGCCAATATTTTTATAATCCAAATAGAAAAAGTTAATAGATAAATATCACAAAATAACATAAAAAATGACTGTAATTAAAGATTCTAGATCTCTGGTAATGTTGATTTGCCTTGGGCTCATGCTCTTCACAAATAAGGTTTTTTCTCAAAATGAGGCCAATCCTTCCTTATTGGAGATAAATCCACCGGAAGGCCCTTCAGGTGATAGGGTAAAAGCGATAGTAGGCCTTCGACTTATCGATGGTTTAGGCGGACCTGTTAGTGAAAATATTACAGTGGTGGTCAAAGGAAACAGAATTGTTGAAATTGGACCGGAAAATAGCGTTAGTATACCTCAGGGTGCAGAAGTTACAGAAGGGAAAGGAATGAGCCTTTTACCGGGACTAATTGACGCTCATTTCCATAGTGCCAATAATAACAAATCTCTAAGTAACCTACTTAGGAATGGTGTAACTACCATGAGAGATCCCGGTCATCCCATCAGGTTTTATCAGGCACAGCATTTTGCTACTACCCAAATGCCCAGAGTTTATGTGACCGGTGCACACCTTGATGGTTACCCGGGAGTATATGTTCAACAGGCCACTTTAGTGAAAGATGCAGATCATATCAGGTCCCAAATTGGGGAGTATGTTGAGAATGGAGCATCCGGGATAAAAATTTATTTTAGACTTCCTTTAAAGTACATAGAAACAGTGGTTAAAACAGCTGATTTTCATAAGATACCTGTAGTGGCCCACTTGGAATTGGTAGATGCTGACGATGCAATTTTAGCAGGTTTAAAAGGGATTGAACATGTCACTTCTTTTGGTACTTCTATTGCTGACCCAAAAGATGCAGAAGAATTCAGGAATTCAGTTCAGGAAGACAGCAATAACCGTAGGGCAGGAAGGTATCAGTTGTGGTCAAAAATAGATTTATCTTCTGACCGAGTGAAAGAGGTACTTGCTTTGGCTGCCAAAAACAATGTAATATTGTCACCGACTCTTGCCACATTTGAAAAGCAATTTGGTGACGATGGCGTGAAAGAATATGAGGCCAAAGGATTTAAAAACATGCTTGAATTTGTAGGCATGGCTCATAAGGCAGGGGTTAAAATTGTTATAGGATCTCACAATTCAGGTCGATATGTAAAACCCGGACTTGCTTACCAAAGAGAAATGGAATTGCTAATTGCAGCAGGTATGAGTCCATTAGAAGTAATCTCTAGTAGTACCATTATCAATGCGGAATATTTCCGTACTGAAGAAAGATTGGGAAGCATTGAAAAAGGGAAGTTAGCCGATTTAATTTTGGTAGAAGGTAATCCTTCTAAGGATATTAAATCCATGTATTCCATTAAGAAAGTAATGCTAAATGGAGAGTGGGTAGAAAATAGCGGTACAATGGATTAAAATTCCCAAAATCATTAGCTTGAATTCTTTGCTTGTAAATCCCTCGCTTAATTTATTTTAGGCGAGGGACTTAATTTTTATTTCTCCTTTTTTTATCCCACCAAACATATATGATAAATCCTACCAAACTCACAGCCCCTAACCAAATTAAACCGGTCTTCATCTCCTCTCTGTTTTCTCCTAATATGGCTATTGCAGCTGTTAAAGGTAATATTCCTAGCATTGTAGATCCTATAAATCTCCAATAGCCCATCCGAAGCATACCTGCAATGATACTGATGGCGTCATTTGAGAGAAAAGGAGATAACCTAGTTACAATAACGGCCCAGAAACCATAATCCTCTAAAAAGCCGGTGATTTTTTTATCGGTTTTTTCTCCTAGCAAACGATCGATAACTGGTGTGCCAAAATTGACTCCTACCCCATACCCTATGCTTGAAGCTGTAAATATAGCTATAAGAATAATTCCTGACCCTAACCAAGGGCCGTAGGCTAAAACAGTAACGACCATCAACAGGAAAGAAGGAATGATAAACATAAACATTTGGACCACCATTGCTGCAACAATTATTAATGGACCCCAGAACTCAAACTGGTTCACCCAATTTGATATTCTTTGTTCATCATTGCTTCCCAACACCTCCCAGGCTTCGTTGAAAAATTGATGGACAGATGAATTGAGAAAATACAAGCTGATTAAGCTTCCTAAAAATAAAAATGAAATTATATAGGGCCATTTAGATGTTTTCCTTTTTGACATTTATGAATAATTTGAACCAACCATTGAAAAATTTAATAGGTTGTTCACTAAAATAATGCCGAACTGAAATAGTAAGGGTTAATATTTCAAAACAGGAAACATTTATGGCTTAGACCTTGGAATAGGTCAATAATTCACTTCTATATTGTATTTAGATAATAAACCGGGTAATCCTTCCAGGGAGAATTTAGCTTTTTTAATTTTGTTGTATGCCGGATCAAAACTGTAGTTAATAGCTGTCCTGAAATCAGCCTTTTCTAATATACTGTTATAAAATGTGGCTTGAAGTAGGTTACATGTATCAAATATAGCAAAGCTTAGGTCAGCATTAGAAAAGTCAACGTCCTTTAATGAGCAGTGGTCAAACTTGGCTTTCTTTAAGTTCTTGGCTTGAAAAATGGAATAATCAAGAGTGCAACCCGTAAAGGAAGCCGAAAATAAAAAGTCATCACATTTACTGAAATCTATTCCCATTAATTTACATTGTTGAAATGCCACATTTTTAAAAGCCGCATCTATAATACTGGTCATGGAAAAGTTGCAATTAATAAATTGACAATCCATAAACTCTATCCTGCAAAGATCACTATTAAAGAAATTACAGTTGGAGAAGAGGCATTGTTCGTAGGCTTCACCATCCATTCGGTTTTCGGAATAATCGACTTGATCAAATGTTTCTTTTTGAAATGATTCACTTTCCATGGCTAATGACTGTTGATGAAAGTTAAGGGTGAGTTTGGCTTAGTTTAGCGAAATTAAGGCAATGCGAGCATTTAAAAAATATCACTGCTATTAATTAAGAATATTTTTTTCTCTTCAATTTTAAGGAAAACCTAGGGAAGTAATTATTGCTAGTGTCAATGGCTTGGAATGAGCTAAATCCTAGCATTACTAAATAAGTGATCGAAAGGTCCAATGACAAACTATTAACAATTGAAATCACTACAAGGCACCTTATTGTGCCGTTTGAAGATTTTCTTAAGTTTAAAACCCTAACAAAGTTCTGGAAATTCTATTATATAATCTGAGAAAAAATAATATTTAAAAATTCAGTTTGACTTACAGAGACAAAAAATCCCCAAAACAAAATTGTATTGGGGATTTTTTAAGCGAATAGCTCAGTTTATTTAGTCAGGGTTTCAACTTTTACTCCTCCCAACCACCACCTAAGGCTCTGTAAAGGCTCACAATACTTTGCAATTGTTGAACCTTTAATTCAATATAATCTAGTTCAGAGGCCAATGAATTGGATTGACTGTTGATTACATCTAAATAGTCTGCGTAACCTACTTTAAACATGGTATTTGCATTGTCTACAGATCTTCTTTGCACAAGCACCTCATCTGTTTTTAGGGTTAACTCTTCTTTTAAAGTTTGGTATTCATTAACCAGACCCAAAACTTCCAAATAACCACCTAACACTGTTTGTTCATAATCATACAAAGCTACCTTTTGTTTGGCTTTGGCTGTTTCGAAAGCTGCTTTTATCCTGCTTCTGTTAAATACAGGAGCGACCAACCCACCACCTATTTGGTAGACTGTTGATGCAGGATTTAGGAATAATTTGCTAAAATCGAATGCATTGAATCCTGCCATCCCATAAAGATTAAAAGTTGGGAAAAAGGCGGTACGTGCGATGCCTACTTCCAGGTTATTCGCCTGTAAGGTTTGTTCAGCAGCCCTAACATCAGGTCGCTTGGTAAGTAGGGTAGAAGGCAGGCCTATTTCCAAGACAGGAGGCAATACGTTGACTTCAGATAGCGATTCTCTTTGAATATTCTCGGGATAAGTACCTATAAGATAAGAGAGATTTAATTCTGCTTGTTTCAATTCTCTTCTTTTTCTTACAAGAATTCCTTTTGAATTCAACATCAAGGCTTCAAACTGATCGATAGACAATTGACTTTCTTTACCGGCATTTTTTAGGCTTTTACCTAGTTCAAAAGCTTGTTCTTGGAAAGCAATATTGGCTAATAAAGTTTCAATTTCTTCATCCAATCCGATAATGTTGTAATAGTTTTTAGCTATTTCTGCAATCAACCAAGTACGGGCAAGGTTACCCATTTCTACTGAAGACATGTATTCAGACAAAGCCTGCTTTTTACGCATATTTAATTTGCCCCAAATGTCTAATTCCCAGTTGAACTCAGCTCCAACCATAAAATCTGTATATGGTTTAGGAATTCTTTTATCTTCTGGAACAGTAGAAGAAAGGTTGGTGTCATCATTACCTACACCATCCATGGTGTAATCACCGAATTTCCTGACACTACTTCCGGCAGTAAGATTGAGTTCAGGCAATTGCCCCATTTTTGCTCGGGATAAAGCTGCTCTTGCGATCCTGATATTCGCCAGGGTTTTAGCAACTTCCTGATTGTTTTCAAGGCCTTTTTCAATCAATCGATTTAGATGCTCATCAGCAAAAAAGGATCTCCATTGTACCATAGCTAAATTGGTACTGTCCCCTTCAAGTTGGGTGCCTTGGTAACTTGATGGTGGCGCCTTGATATTTTCCAAAGAGGCTTTTTCAACCTTACAGGCTGTTAGGCTACTTATCACCAAGAGGATTAATACGATATATTGGTATGAATTTCTGTTCATGATTTTGTTCAGTTTTAGAAACGATGGCAGGAATAAATCCGGCCATCGCCACTTCCTTAGGATGTTTTAAGATCAGTAGAATTGATCACCTTTTCGGTAACAGGAGCTTTATCTGGCTTTTTGTTTAAATAAGCCGAAAGAGATTCAAAAGCCACATACAAACCCGGAATTAATATAATTCCTACAAAAGTACCAATGAACATACCACCTGCAGCTGCTGTACCAATGGTTCGGTTACCAATGGCTCCGGCTCCACTAGCCAATGCAAGAGGAATTAGACCACTAATAAAGGCAAAAGAGGTCATCAAGATTGGACGTAGTCTTTCTACTGCAGCATGTACTCCGGATTCCAAAATACCCATACCTTTTTCTCTGGATTGAACGGCAATCTCAATGATCAAGATGGCATTTTTACCGAGCAAGCCGATAAGCATTACTAGAGATACCTGAGCATAAATATTGTTTTCTAACCCTGTAAGTTGCAATAGGAGAAAGGAACCAAATATACCTGCAGGCAATGACAATATTACCGGAAGGGGTAGGAGGTAACTTTCATACTGTGCAGCTAGCAACAAGTAAACGAATACCAAACAGATCAGGAAGATGTAAACCGCTTGATTTCCGGATGCTATTTGTTCCCTTGTAATTCCAGACCAGTCAATGTTAAAACCTCTAGGTAGTGTGGCGATGGCTGTTTCTTCCACTGCTTTGATGGCATCTCCACTTGAATAACCTGGAGCGGCATCCCCATTAATCATGGCAGAGATAAACATGTTATAACGCGTTAGTTGTTCTGGTCCATAAATCCTTTCCAAGTTTACAAAGTTGGAATAAGGGACCATCTCACCAGTGTTGTTTTTCGTGTACATTTTCAGCAAGGATTCCGGATTAGTTCTAAATTCCGGAGAAGCTTGAAGCATTACCTTGTACATTTGGCCAAACTGGATGAAATTGGAACTGTAATAACTACCGATAAAACTTTGAAGCGTTTCCATTGACTCTCGAATATCCACACCTAGTTTTGCAGCTTTGTCGTGGTCTACTCTTAGAATATACTGAGGGAAAGAAGGATCAAAATTGGTAAATACATCCTGTATTTCAGGTCTTGCCCTTACTTCATTTAGAAAATCTTCTACTGTGGAGGCCGTAAATGCCAAATCCCCACCCGTTCTGTCTTGCATCTGCAATTCAAAACCTGAAGCATTACCAAATCCAGGAACTGGAGGTGGTGCAAAAAACTGAATGGAAGCTCCAGTAATATGAGCTGTCCTTTCTTGGTATTTGACGATAAGGTCATTTACATTCTCTTCACGGTCATCCCACCCAACAAGGTTGATCATGCCCATACCATAGGAGGCACCGGCAGTTTCGGTAAGTAGACTGTAACCTGCAAGGGTCGATATGGTCTCCACTTCGTCAAAAGGAAGAATTGAAGCCTGTACATCGTCCATTATTTGCTGGGTTCTGTCCATAGTAGAACCTGGAGGTGTGGTCACATTAACGTAAATCATGCCTTGATCCTCATTTGGAATAAACCCTGAAGGAAGTATGAATGTCATACCATAAGTGAGAGCAAAAAACAAGATTAAAACACCAAAGGTTAATGACTTACGCCCAGCTGTTTTACCAATTAACTTGGCATATTTACCTGAGAAACCGTCATATTTTTCGTTGAATTTGACGAAAAACCTGCTCAATATATTCTTTTTGCCTTCATGATGAACTGGCTTCAAGAGTATACTACACAAGGCTGGAGATAATGTAAGGGCGTTAATACCTGAAATCACAATAGCGATGGCTAGTGTAAGTGAAAACTGCCTGTAGAATATACCTACCGGACCTGATAGAAAACTAACAGGAACGAATACAGCCGACATTACCAAGGTAATAGCGATAATAGCGCCTCCAATCTCCTTCATAGCAGCAAAGGTTGCATCTTGGGCATTTAGGCCGTCATCATGCATTTTCACGTGAACGGCTTCCACCACCACAATGGCATTATCCACCACAATACCTATAGCCAATACCATCGCAAACAGGGTGAGCATATTGATCGAAAAGCCAAATAAACTCATGAAAAAGAATGTTCCAACCAGTGAAACTGGTACGGCTATGGCAGGAATAAGTGTAGATCTCCAATCCTGAAGGAAGATGAAAACGACAAAGGACACCAATAAAAAGGCTTCAATTAATGTTTTCACCACCTCGGATATTGAAGCATCTAGGAATCGAGATACATCATAGGAGATATTATAGGACATGCCTGGAGGAAATGACGATACCTGCAATTCAGCCATTTTATCCTTAATATTCTGGATTACCTCTCTAGCATTGGAGCCTGGTCTTTGTTTGATCATGATGGAGGCAGAAGGCTGACCATCCGTCATGGATACCATATTATAATCTTCTGAATCAAATTCTACCTCAGCAACATCTCGAATTTTCAATAACGAACCGTCAGGAAGTGCTTTAAGGGTGATGTTTTCATAATCCTCTTTTTGGTTGAATTTACCAGTGTATTTCAATACATACTGAAGTGCTTGCGGGTCTCTGTCTGAGCTAATCCCTGATTTACCTGGTGCGGCCTCTACGTTTTGACTTTGTATAGCTGCACTGATGTCTTGGGGAGTTAGGTTGTAAGCCACCATTCTGTCAGGATTTAACCATATTCGCATGGCATAATCCCTATTTCCCATAATTTCGGCTCTACCTACTCCATCAATCCTTTTTAATTCAGAAAGGATGTTTATATCAGCAAAATTGTATACAAATTTCTCGTCTTGTGAGGTGTCGGAGGTGATAAGGTTAAGGTAAAGCAACATGGAGTTGACTTCCTTTTCTGTCATTACACCTGCTCGAATAACCTCCTCAGGAAGTTCATCAACTACGGTTGCTACCCTGTTTTGAACGTTTACAGCGGCTTGGTCTGGATCTGTTCCTACATTGAAGAAAACAGTAATGACAGATACACCGTCATTGGTGTTTACAGAGGACATATAGGTCATTCCTGGTACACCATTGATGGCTCTTTCCAAGGGCGTGGTAACTGCTTTGGTAATAACTTCCGCATTCGCTCCACGGTATTGGGAAGTTACAGTAACAGATGGGGGCACAATTTCCGGGAATTGTGTTACGGGTAATCCGAACAGCGCTAATAGTCCAAGCAAGGTGATCAAAATCGAGATCACCGTCGAAAGGATAGGCCTTTTTATAAATAAATCAAACATGCGTAAGTATTTTTAACCTTTAAAGGTTTAGGTCCAAGGATTTGTAAATTTCATCTTCCCCAACTGGGTTTGTTTTTACGGTAACATCATCTTTCAATAACTGAATACCTTCTAAAACAACTTTATCATTGGGTTTGAAATCCTGTGCTATATAAAATAGCCCATGTCTTCCCATAGGTCTGAAACTACGTACGTTTACTTTGTTTTCACTATCGACCAGGTATACGTAATTGTATTCCTGAATTTCGAATGTTGACTTTTGAGGAATTAAAAACACATCATTCAACATGCTTTTCATCTGAACTTTACCACTAGCACCATGCTTGATCAATTGATCAGGATTTGGGAATCTTACCCTTAGTGCAATAGAACCTGTACCTTGTTCAAAATCCGCTTCCATGGTTTCTAATTTTCCTTTATAAGGATAAACCACACCATCTGACATGATAAGAGAGATTTCTTCTTGCTCTTTTTGTAGGGTTTCTTTGACTTGCTGGTTCATTTGCTCATTGTCTGAACCCCTGTCTAATTCACCCCTCATAAATTCCAGGTATTCATTTTCAGTAATCCTGTAATAAGCGAAAATTTCACTGATGTCAGTAATATTTGTTAGTAAATCACCACTTTTCACCAAACTACCAGTTTTGTAAGGAATTCTATCTACAATTCCATCAAAAGGAGCTTTTACAGTGGTATAGGATAGGCCAACCTGTGCATTTTTTAACATTGATTCAGCCTCCAAAATGGATGACTGGGCCATGTCTTTTTTCGATTGTGCCAACTCTAACTCTGACTGAGAATAGATCTTTTTGTCTACAAGAACTTTGAGTCTTTCAACCTCTAAAGTGGCTGATTTCTCTTCCGCTTTTGCCTGCATTAGCTTGGCTTTTGCAGAATTTACTAATTCATTGTATTCAGCAGATGACAATTGAAACAATGGTTGGCCCTTTTTTACACTTTGTCCTTCATCAACGTATATTTTTTCAACAAAACCTTCCACTTTAGACCTTACTTCAACAAATTGAATGGCCTGGAGGTCGCAAACATAAGTTTGTGGAACTTCAATACTTTTTGGCGAAAGGGTAAAGACTGGTACTTCCAGGATTTCCGCATTCTTTTTGTTTTTTCCATTACCCTCACTACAAGACACGGTAGTAAAAACAATACCAGCCAAATAAAGCATCGTGATGACTGTTCGGTATTCCAAAAAGGAAGACCTGAACCATTGGTTTTTGTTCAACATTTCTTTTGAATAAAGTTAAAATTTCAATAAAGTGATAGTATAGTTTTCGAGTAAAGATTTCTATGAGAAACTCTATAGGAGATCTTACTGGATTATTAAGGGATGTTCTTCTGACAATTGTTACGATAAATTAATTATACCGTAAAGTTTGGCTTCTTCTCAAGGTGCATTATTACAAATCACCAAACTGATGATTCGTCTAAGTTGCTCAAGAGAAACCGATGTGCAGATTCTTTTGGGGAAATTAATGGTTGTTATTATAAGGGTTTTGAAACTATTTTCCCTCAAATAAAAAGTGGGTAATAAAGCGTTTTTTTGTGGTGAATAATTTGAAAAAGTTCTAGTAAGAGAAGTGGGGAAATCTAAATAATCATAATCCAGCATTCCAATTTCGAATTCTGGTGAAGGGAAATTGTACATGGCTTTTTCTCCTTCTGCAACAGAAAGACTAATTAAAAAGACAGCCAGTAAATTGGTTAAAACAATCCTGTTTAAAAACGCCCCTATGTTGTATTTCCCAATTTTCACAGCACAAAAATAGAGAAAAAATTTTAGAATGGCTGACCGCTTACAAAAGCAAATACTACCTTGATACAATTAAATCGTCAATTTTAATGGTTTTTCTTACTTTCTCCTCAGCTAAATTAAGGGCAAATTTGTTTTGGAAATAAATGTTTTTCGATTTTTTTTAGGGGAGTTTCCGGGCCTTTCTGTAGGTAGAAAATGCTTGTTAATTCTTTCAGTTTTGATAAGAAAAAAAGCAAAGCATTGGTCAAGAAGGAGTATACAGGAAAAAGTATAAAGACCTATTGGCTTTGATAAAATTAAAGCTGGGTTCATATAAGAAGGAGCAAGAGTAGGCATAGTAATCGCCCTACACTTGCTCCCGGTTTGGGATTAGCTTCCCAGCCATATATAAATCAAAATCGTAATAATGCACAATCCAAGGGAAACTGGTTTCGCGTATCGCCAAGGCTTCATTTCCAAAACAGGAGGCCTTTTGACAAAGGTATTTGGCTTTCCTGGAAAGTAATGACTGACAGCAAGCATAACCAATATGTTTATCACAAACTCTATGGCCCAAATATGGATAAAGTGAATGCCGGAATCAAAAATAAAGGTAGTTAAGAGGTAAAAGGACAATCCAGTGATCAAACCTACTTTAGCTCCATTTGCGGTAATCTTAGGAATGAAAAATCCGGCAATTAGAATGGATGCGATTGGGATAAAAAAGATGCCATTTAATTGTTGCATCAATTGGTACAATCCTTCAGGCGCATTTCCAACAAGAGGAGCAATCATAATTGCAAATACAGCCAAAACCAGAGAGCTCAAACGACCTACACGCACCAGTTTTTTGTCATTAGATTTTTTGTCCAATAACTTTTTATATATGTCAAGACTGAAAATGGTAGCAGCAGAATTCAAAACACTATTGAATGTACTTAAAATTGCCCCAAGCACCACAGCTGCAAAAAAGCCTAATAAGCCTAGGGGCATTATTCTGGTTAACAAAACCGGATAAATAAAATCTTGATTGTCATAATACTGATCACTGTAATAATAATAAGCGATAATACCTGGTAGTACGATAATCAAGGGTATGAAAATCTTTATCACTCCTGTATATAGCAAACCTTTTTGCGCTTCAGCCATATTCTTGGCACCAAAAGCCCTTTGAATGATCGTCTGGTTCATACCCCAAAAATACAATTGGTTGATCATCAACCCTGTGAAGATCGTGCTAAACGGCAATACTGAATCTGCTTTGCCTATAACATTGAATTTCTCTGGGGCATACTCATACACTTTTTGGATACCCTCCAATACATTGCCATCTCCAATATCCCAAAGTGCGAGAATTGGCACCATTAAGCCTCCAATCAGTAAGCCTATGGCATTGATAGAGTCGGAGAGTGCTACTGCTTTTAAACCTCCGAAAATGGCGTAAATGGATCCTATTACACCTATTGTGACTACCGTAATCCAAATCCCTTCTGACCTGCTGACATTTAATACTTCTGAGACATTAAAAATACTTTCCAAATTAATTGCACCTGTATATAGTACAATTGGAAGCAAGGTGACGACAAATGAAATCATTAACAATAAGGCCACAATTGTTTTTGTGGTGCTGTCATATCTCTGTTCCAGGTATTGCGGTATGGTTGTCAATCCCATTTTTAGGTAAATGGGTAGGAAGTAAAGCGCAGCAATGACCAATGCAATAGCACTGGTAACCTCCCAGGCGATAATGATCATCCCATTTTTATAGGCAGAGCCATTTAAACCTATAAGATGTTCAGTTGAAATATTGGTAAGGATCATCGATCCTGCAATTACTCCACCTGTTAAAGATCTGCCTCCAAGAAAATACCCGTCTCTGGAGCTGATGTCATCCTTTCGTAATTTATACCAAGAAAAAATTGCAACAAATAATGTAAATCCTACGAAGGTAATGGCTGTGAGCATAATATATAATTAGATTGCTGCCCAGCTTAAGTTGGGCAGCAATCAAGGTTTGGGTCTATTGTAAAAGGCAATTAAAATTTCAAGGTCGCTGGAAGGTATTTAGCAACCAAGTCTTCATAATAAGGTCTTAGGGCCTTGGCGTCTGGTGGAACGGGTACCTTTGAGTACAGGTCATAAGGATTAAACTTGTCTACCCACTTAAACATTTCCCTATCATGATCACTCATTAGGTGATCATAGGCATTTTCCCTATGCTGGGCATAAAAGGAGTGGTAGCGAACCATGTATAAAGCTGGTTCTGGCAGGTGGTCTTTGACTATATGATATAGGTATTCATCATGACCCCATGACATTATCACATTGTCCAATCCAGTGTTTTTCTCATAGATCCCATATTTGGTATTGTACCTCTGGTCTTTGCTATCAGGGTTTGCCTCGAAATACTCTGGGTATACAACCTTATCAGAATGCTTACAGCCTACAGGAAAGGTGTCACCAACTACTCCCCATTGTGGTTCATCAAAAAGGCACAATACTTTGCCCAAATCATGTATAAAACCAGTAAGAACAAACCAATCTGGGTGTCCATCCGCTCTTATTGCTTCAGAGGTTTGTAGCAAGTGTTGAAGCTGATCGAGATTGGTGTCAGGGTCAGAATCATCTACGAGTGTATTAAGGTAATCGATAGCATCCCAAAAAGGCATTTCCTTTTTATCAAATTTGAGAAACTCATCTTGTTTTTTTGTAACAAAATCAACGGTCTGGTATTGGTGGTTTAAGCGATAAAATTCCTTGACCGTTGCTACTCGTTCAGAGTCGTGGTAATTACGGTAATCCGCTTTGCTTTTGGCCTCTTCAGACTTGGGCTTTGGGTACCTTACTTTCAAATCAGCCTCCCAATCCTCAATATTATCTAGTGGGGCATTTTCTTTATCTGTCAATTCCTGTCGCATGAATTATAGGTTTATTATCAGTGCGTTAAAGTTAGAAAAAACAAATCAATGTTTAATCCAAAATTATATTTTCGCTTTAAATTTAACGAAATTTTAGCTTTACTGCTTTGATTCTAGCTTAAAGTTTCTCTGGGTTCAGTACCTGCTAAGCAATTTACGGGGAGTCGATGCGTTTTTTAGGAAATCTTGACGGTCTGATTCAGTCGCCACTCAAAGCTTCCTTTATCATTTTTAGGGCTTTTGTATTTGTTTCGCTATCCGTTTTAATTTCAAGAAGTTTTGCATTTATTGAGGTATGGAAAAAATCGCTTACCGCGGTCTGAAGTTCTTCCATATTTTGTGCTAAATGATATTGGAACCCAAATTCCCTTGCCAAATTAGACCCATCTAATTTCTGATGAGTTTCAAAATATTCAGCCATTTCTGGTAATGCTGCAGGGCCATCTATCATTCTAAATATGCCTCCCCCATGATTATTGAACAGGATAATTCTTAAATTGGGTAAGTTGTATTGATGCCAAAATGCATTCCTGTCATAAAAGAAGGCCATGTCTCCGGTTAATAACACAACAGGTTCTTTCGTAGTGAAAGTACAACCAACAGCAGTACTGTTTGATCCATCAATTCCACTGGTACCCCTATTGCAAATTATTTCAAGGTCATCTCCACTTAAGCCTAAAAAGTTCACATTCCTTATGGCCATACTGTTGGCAATGTGGATTTTCCCATAGTTGGGTAGTGATTTTAAAACATTATCAAGCGCCTTCAACTCACCGAAAGGTGTTTTTTCAAGCGTTTTGGGTAAAATATTTTTAATGGACTTATTTTTCTTTAGCCATTCGTTTTCAAAAACTGAATCTACTGCTTTTGTCTCTTTTTGAAAGAAATCTAAAAAGGTAGCGGGATGCAACCTGATAATTTGGTTCAAATGTTGAAAAGTATCTGGTACTTGACCCTGTGCTTGGATATGCCAGTGGGCTGTATCGCTTTTCCTTAAAAAGAGTTTTAAAGCTTTAGAGATAATGGATTTACCGAAGCTTATCATTAAGTCCGGAGCAATTTCATAACTAGTCTTGCCTAAAAAGAAATCATGATGCTCGATTGTACATTCCTGAGACATGTTACTGATCACATCTGTGACAACCACTGCTTGGTGATTTTCAGCTATTGTTTTTAATAAGTTCCTAATTTGTTTGTCAGGCCTTTGTTGTCCAACTAGGATAAGTATTTTTCGGTACTTTTTTAATTCTGTTATAACTTGAATTACACTTTCTTCCTTTAATGAAGTACTGGTCTGGTGGTGATCTAGGTCAGGTTCAAGGTCTGTGATTTCGAAAGGATACTGTTCTTCTTGGTTAGGGTAGAAAGGTTCCCTCAACGGGATGTTGATATGTACCGGTCCCATAGGTGCCTCATGGGTAAGGTTAATAGCTTCTTTGGTTATTCTTTTAGCATGCCAAAGTTTGTCAGGATGTAAAACCTCGTCAGGGAAGACATAGCTGGATTTGATAAAAGCACTGTATAGATTGTCCTGGCGAATGGTTTGTCCATCCCATTGTTCTATCCATTCCGGGGGCCTGTCGGCAGTTAAAACCAGTAGAGGAATTTGCTGGTAATAGGCTTCGGCTATCGCTGGCCCATAGTTCAAAGCCGCAGAACCACTTGTGCAGATTAACACTACAGGTTTATTGCGTTGCTGGGCAATTCCCATTGCTATAAATGCTGCTGACCTTTCATCGGGAATTATCCTACAATGGATGTCGGGATGTCGGATAAATGCCAGAGAAATAGGTGCACTTCGTGAACCTGGCGAAAGTATGGCTTCAGTGATGCCGCTATTGGCACATATAGAGGCTAGGTAAGTAAGCTGGGGAAGTATCAAAATTACTATTGGGTTTGAATGAACTGGCCTATAATATTACATTTCATTTCTGTCTCTTCCCATTCTTTTTCCGGTACTGAGTCTTCTGTAATCCCTGCACCAGCAAATAGCAAGGTTTTTTTATTGTTTAATTTTGCGCAACGGAGGTTTACAAAGAGCACGGTTTCCTCATTCATGTTAACAGGACCGATAAAACCTGAGAAATATTCTCTGTCAAAAGCTTCATGTCTTTGAAGAAATTCCATCGCTTTTTCCTTTGGCATACCACATACAGCAGAAGTAGGGTGGAGAAGGGCTAGCATTACACTTCCTAGTTGGGGGAAGTTTGTGTTTTTCATGTCCACCAAGAATTCAGACTTGAGGTGCAATAAGCCTCCAGCCACTGTAGTTTTAGGTCCGATCTCGCTGTATTCCCTAAGCCGGATCTTCTTGAAGCAGTCGACAATATAACGGCTTACCAAGGCCTGTTCTTCAATTTCTTTTTGGGTCCATGCTGCATTCTTAAGAGGATCTTCTCCTTTTGCTTTTTGAGTACCAGCCAAGGCCATGGTATAGAATTCGTCTCCTTTTGTTTTAATCAAAGTTTCTGGACTCGCACCAATCCAAAGACCTGTTTTCTCACTATAAAAACAATTGATAAATGCCTTGGGATAAATTTCACATAACTTTAAAAATACGGAGGCAAGGTCGAAATCTTCGGGTAATTCAATATGTTTTATTTTTGCAGGAACTACTTTGTACAAATCCCCCGAATTAATTGCTTCAATCGCTTTAGTAACTGTTGCGATAAAGCTGGATTTGGTCGTAGTTGAGGTATTAGCAGTGGATTTTACCTGCGATTTCACGATGAATTCTCTGATTTCAGCGGCAAGTTCTTCCTCCTTGGCATCAGCTACCTCTGGTAATTCTGTGTTTTCTGATTCTTCAGGTGCCTCATTGTTAAGGTGGAAAGAATAGTAGCTGCTGGCTTTTATGTAAAGCGGTGGATGTTGTTGGCTGTTATTAAAGGGGTGAATCATAAATCCTGGAGGGAGAAGATCTAGATCCTTAAGTGGGCCATCGTAGCCGTCAGGGTCTTTGTCTGTGATGCTTTCTACCTTGGATGAACCAGGCTTGCGCCAAACGGCTATAGAAGCATTACTTCTAAAAGCATTGACAAAAAAGGTAGAAATAACAAGCTCTTTGGAGGCTTTTAACTGTGTGTTGGTGGCTTCCATAGTCTTACTTTTGTAAAATAGCCACAGTTAATCGGCTGATGCATGAAAGTTTTCCTTTATCATCTGTAATTCTGATTTCCCAAACCTGGGTTTTTCTTCCAATATGAATAGGTGAAGCTTTACCAATAACTTTGCCCTCCGTCACAGACCGAAGGTGATTGGCGTTTATTTCCAAGCCCACAGGGGTTTGTTTTTCCGTATCCAGTGTCAACATTGCAGCAATAGAACCTAAGGTTTCAGCCAAAACTACATTGGCTCCACCATGTAACAATCCCATGGGCTGTTTGGTTTTATTGTTGACGGGCATTTCTGCTACTACAAAATCATCTCCTACATCTGTGAATTTGATTTCTAAAAAACCTGACATATTGTCCTCTCCTAGACTATTTATGAAATCCAGATCGGGTTTTTTCTTAAATACCATGTTATATGGGATAAAATTTTTTTCTTTGAACCTTGAACCAAAATTAAGGAAATCTTGAGGACTAAAAAAATATATGTTGTAAGGCATGGACAAACTGACTATAACCTCAAGGGGGTAGTGCAGGGAAGTGGTATTGATGCACCTATTAATTCCACGGGAAGATTACAGGCAGCGGCTTTCTATGAGGATTTCAAAGGCATTCCATTCGACCATATTTACTTTTCAGGACTGATCAGAACCAAGCAGTCAATAGCTAAGTTTTTAAAACCAGAAATTCCACAAGAGCAATTGGTGGACTTGAATGAAATTTCTTGGGGGAACTATGAAGGTTTGCCAATGGACCATAAAGAAAACCAGTATTATCTGGATATGCTTGGCAGGTGGTCTTCTGGTGAGTTAGGCCATAAGATAGATGGGGGGGAATCCCCTGTAGAGGTAGCAAAAAGATTAAATCGTGCTTTTCAGTATATCCTTGGGAAAGGGGGCGAGAACATTCTCGTTTGTATGCATGGCAGAGCCATAAGAATACTTATGACGGTTGTGTTGGGCTATGATTTAAGGTATATGGATGTATTTAGACATGAAAACTTATGTTGTTACGTCCTGGAAGAAAAAGAAGATGGAGGGATTTATTTGGATAGCTATCATCCGTCTCCAAGCATAATGAAGGAGGATATTGAATAAAATTAATTGGTAGAATTTTTCCCTTGGTTGTTTTGACCTGAAGAGTCTGAGAGTAGTGATTTAAAATTTTTTCTACTTACATCCAGGTCTATAATTCTAAAGGCAACCTCTTCAAGTGCCAATTCTTTGCTTACAGATACTTTCACAATGGCTTTGCCCATTTCACAAACAGTCCAATCTGCAAATGGTACAGTTACCAGTAATGCAGTTTCAGAGTTGCCCGAATAAAGTTTGGTATGGAAGGTGCTTGAAAAATTCAGCTCCATGATGCTGGGATTTGCTTGGTGATAGGCAAGCTCATCCTTGTCAAAAATTATCAAAAAGGTCTTGTCAGTTCTCTCTTTTGCAAAAGAAAGAACTGTAAGGATACATGCGGTTAGAACCAAAATTACCTTTTTCATAGAATCGTAATATATACATTTATAATATACGAATCAATAAGGCAATCGGATTCAGTAAAAAAAAATCCGGAAATTTAATTTCCGGATTTTTTAGATTTATGATTTGCTGCTTCTTTTTCTCTTTGGTGCTGGTTCTTCGACGATTTCGTCTTCAACACCGGCAAGAATTCTACCGCAATGTTCACAAACTATAATTTTTTTCCTTTCCCTGATCTCAGCTTGTCTTTGTGGGGGAACGATGTTAAAGCAACCACCACATGCTCCACGCTTAACCAAAACTACTGCTAAACCATTTTTAGCATTCTTTCTGATTTTGTCGTAAGATTTGATCAACCGGTCATCTACTTTTTTAGCAGCTTTTTCCATGTCATTCTTAAGCTTTTTTTCTTCGTTTTCACTTTCAGAGACAATGGTATCAAGTTCACCTTTCTTTTGGTCCAGATCTTTTTGTCTGTCCTTCAAGATTTCATTAAGGTCTTCAATGTCCTTTTGCTTACTTTCAATTCTTACCTGTGTTTCGGTAATTTTCTTTTTCGATACTTGGATTTCCAGATCCTGCAATTCTAATTCTTTAGTAATTGCATCATACTCCCTGTTATTCCTTACATTCATTTGCTGATCCTGGTATTTTTTGATCAGCTTTTCGGAATCTTTTATGGCATCTTTGTACTTTTTAATTTCGTCCTCCATGGAGGATATATCAGCATTAAATTTGCTTAATCGGGTTTCGTATCCTATTATCTCATCTTCCAAATCCTGAACTTCCTCAGGAAGAGCCCCCCTTACCTTAAATATTGCATCAAGACGGGAATCGATATTTTGTAAGTTGAGAATTGCTTCTAATTTTTGTGCGACTGGACTTTCCATGTACTATAGGTAACTTATAGGATTTGTAATTACATTTGTCAAATAGGTTGCAATATTACTAAATTTTCGTGACAATATATCTTTTAAAAGTTCTTTTGTGTAAATTTCACTTTCATAGTGCCCTATGTCGGCCAATAGTATATCCTTTTCAGCATCAAAGAATTCATGGTATTTGATGTCTGCTGTGACAAAAACATCTGCCCCAGACCTCTTCGCATTATTCAGTAGGAAAATCCCTGCACCCCCGCAAATAGCTATTTTACTAACTTTTTTGTCAGAAATATGGGTGTGTTTCAGCACCTTTAAATCCATTGAAGCCTTTAAATGGAGTAGGAAATCTTTGCCAGACATGGGATCTGGAAGAGTACCTATCATGCCTGAACCTACATCCTGATTTTTATTTTCTAGTATTTGAATATAATAGGCGACTTCTTCGTAGGGATGTGAAGTTTTTAATGTATTGATGATTTTGTTTTCCAGATGACTTGGGAAGATTAACTCAACCTTGGTTTCCTCTACTGTTGATAATTCACCTTTCCTGCCAAGTGTGGGCTCCGCTCCATCCTGAGGTAAAAAACTCCCGGTTCCCTCAGATTTAAAACTGCAATTGGAGTAATTGCCAATTTCTCCAGCACCAGCGGCAAACAGGTCTTCTAACACTTTGTCAACATTAGTCTTGGGAATAAAAGTGCTGAGTTTTGATATTATCCCCTTTTTGGGAGCCAATATTTTTGGGTTTAACAAGCCTATTTTTTCAGCGATTTTGCGATTGACTCCCTGGCTGACAGCGTCTAGATTGGTGTGGATAGCGTAGATGGCAATGTCGTTTTTGATAGCGTTTATCACCGTACGCTCTATATAATTTTTACCAGTTAAACTCTTGAGTCCTCTAAATACAATGGGGTGGTGGGCAACGATAAGGTTACAATTCTTTTCTTTGGCTTCCTTTACAACATCTTCTGTTACATCGAGGGAGCAGATGATGCCTTTTACTTCGGTCATCGGGTCGCCCACAATTAATCCTGCGTTGTCATAACTTTCCTGATAGGCAGTTGGTGCCAGGTTTTCCAGATAAGATATGATATCCTTAATCAAATAAACCATATATTTGCTTTCGTTTTACTCCCAAAACTACAAAAAAAACACCAATGCGTTTTGTTGATTTTTTACTATTTCCCCTTGCTCTAATCTATGATGGGATCACTTCGTTGAGAAACAGGATGTTTGAGGCAGGGCTTAAGAAAAGTCAGCCTTTCGAGGTGCCCACTATTGTGGTTGGGAATTTGGCAGTGGGTGGAACAGGAAAGACGCCTTTTGTGGAGTTTTTGATAAATCATCTTTCTTCTTCATTTAACCTGGCGATTTTAAGTAGAGGGTATGGAAGAAAAACCAGTGGCTACAGATTGGCAAATGAGCAAAGTACACCGAGTGAAATAGGGGATGAGCCTTTTCAGGTTTATTCAAAGTTTAAAGAAAAGGTGACTGTGGCGGTAGGTGAAGAAAGAATACTTGCCATTCCCATGATTCTTGCAGAAAATCCTGAAGTGGAGTCGATTATACTGGATGATGCTTTTCAACACAGGTACCTATTGGCTGATCTTAATATTTTATTAACGACCTACAAAAGACCATTTTTCACTGATTATCTTTTGCCTGTAGGGAGGCTACGAGAAGGAAGACGCAATGTGAATAGAGCCGACCTAATCGTGGTTACCAAATGCCCCGATACCTTAGACTTAAATGAGAAAAATAGGTTCAGAAAACAAATTTCAGATTATCTGGTAAGGGAGAAACCCATTTACTTTGCTGGTCTTAAATATGGTTCTCCTTATCCTTTGAATCTGGGATTTTCTGAACCGGGTGATAAATTTATTTTGGTAACTGGTATAGTAGATCCTGAACCAATACGTTTACATTTAGAAGGCAAGCAAAAGGTCGTCATGGAAACCATTGCTTTTCCTGATCACCATTCTTACAAGGCAAAAGATATGCTGCGCATTAGTGAAGTATATAAAAAATATGCGACTAAAAATGTAAGTATTTTGACTACAGAAAAAGATGCTGTAAAATTGAAGGATAATAAATTGTTGGAATTGGTTAGTAATATCCCTGTATTTGTATTGCCAGTGGAGATAGATATGGAGCAAAAGGAAGAAGAACAGCTTTTAAAAAGAATTAAAAGCATGATTATTAATAAAAATGCTAACAGTGAAATTTAATCTGAGAACTTTCTTTGCGCTTTTAGCAATAACCGTTGCCTTTATAGCCCCTTCCTTGGCGCAGCAGCAACAGAGACAGGGTGGTAATGCTAGTCGACCTACAGAGGAGGAAAGAGGGAACACTGCCATGAAAAAAGGGTTGCTCGATGATTCTACCAAAATGGTCTATGGTCCCAAAACATCCCTTTATTATTACGAGCACTTTGTTAGGAATAACCGGTTTAAGCAAATGGAGTTGGATACTTCTCTTACCGGTTTTCACAATTACGAAGCGGTAGCTAATACCTGGTACAAATACCAGGACCTTGGAAATTTAGGGACAGCTGCAAGACCCGTTTTTTACGATGTTCCTAATCAAATCGGTAGAACATCAGGTTTTCATGCTTATGACCTTTATCACAATACTCCTGACAGCATAAGGTATTACAATACGAAATCACCCTACACTAAAATTGAAGCTTTTTTCGGCGGGGGGAATAGGAATAAGTTGGACATAGGCTTTGCCAGGAATATTACTCCGAACTGGAATGTAGGAATTGGCTACCATACAATTAGGGCCAGAAAAACACTTAACCCCACTACTCGAGATGATAATAATGTGGTGAATGATTCCTACGAGATACATTCGAATTACAAGTCTGACAATGGCAAATATTTCTTGCTAGGCACCATCACCAGAATGAAGCACAATGTGAATGAACAAGGAGGAATTATACCTCCGAGTGTGGATACTACTTCTTTGTATTTCACTTATGAGGACGCAAAGGTTTGGCTGAGTAACTCCAAAGCAGTGGATTTGAGGCAGAATTATCACCTTTACCACGAATTCGAGATTTTAAAGGGCTGGCAAGCTTATCATGTATTTGATAAATCCAAGCAAGCTGTTACCTTCTTTTCAAACTTAGGGACTTCAGATTCTACTTATTTTAATACCAATAGGTTTAATTCAATCAATGAAGACAATGCTTTTAGCAAAGAGGACACTACCAACAACCACAATCATTTTTCCGAATGGAAAAACGAGGTAGGGTTTAAAGGTGATTTTGGGCCTGTCTATTACAATGCCTTTTTAAAATTTAGAACTGGACGAATGGCGAGTCGGTTTTTCACTTCAAACAATTCCTTTACCGAATTGTCTTTGGGAGGAGCTTTAAGAGGAGAGATTAACGAAAATTGGATCTTTGAAGCAGAGGGAGAATACCTTATTCCGGATGGTTACAGGATAAAGGGCTTGTTTATTTCGCCCTTTTTGGATGTTAGTTATACCAAAGCACTCTACAAGCCCAATATGATGCAGCAGCAATATAGTGGCAACCATTATATGTGGAAGAATGATTTTTCTAGTACTGGGGTAGACCAAATTAAAGGGACAATCAAAGGAGACTTTAAGAATTATAAGATAAGGCCTAACCTGACCATCAATAGGGTTAACAATTACATTTTTTACAATGAAGAAATGGTTCCAGAGCAGATTTCATCCGAAGCTTTTATGGTGATTCCTGGATTGGAGTCTCATTTGGTTTTTGCAGGTAAATTCCACTGGCAATCTGAAGCTTACTATACATTGATTACAGGCGGTGCTGCAGATAAATTTAGAATACCTGAACTTTTTATCAATACCCGATTTTTCTTTGACGGGCCGATGTTTGATGATCATGTCTACGTGCAATTGGGTATAGAAGGCAGGTATAGAAGTGACAATTATGCTCCGGCCTATATGCCTGCGACTCAGCAATTCTATTTGCAAAATAATTTCAATGTTTATGCCTATCCTGTTGTGGATGCTTTTCTAAACTTTCGAATCAATAGAACAAGGGTTTTGTTTAGGTACAACCATTTGAACTCTGGACAAATGCCCAATGATGGTTATTTTATTACACCAGATTACACAGGGTTAAAAGGCATGTTGGATTTAGGGATAAGTTGGTACTTCTTTGATTAAAAATATAAAATGAGCTGGCAGGAATCGACAAAAAACAAAATGTTGCGTTTGGAATTACCTACTGACCCAAGGTGGGTGGACATTGCAAGTATAAGCCTTGAATCCATATTAGTCGACCATGCTTATTGCGAACAAAAGGCAGCTTCCTCATGCATTTCTCTGATAATTAAGTTTCCTGAATTTGATCAAATGGTAGATGTGCTCACACCAGTAGTGGCAGAAGAGTGGGCGCACTTTGAGGCTGTAATGGGGCAAATAAGAAAACGAGGTTATAAGTTTGGTTTTCCAAGAAAAGACAATTATGTTATTCAACTTCAGTCATTCGTGAGGAAAGGGGGTAGCAGAAAAGACCAGCTTTCCGAGCTTTTATTGATGAATGCCCTTATAGAAGCCAGGTCTTGTGAACGTTTTAAACTGCTGTGGAAAAACCTTGATGACAAGGAGCTCTGTGATTTTTACCATGAGCTTATGATTTCTGAAGCAGGTCATTATGTTAACTTTATCCAACTTGCAAAAAAGTACCAGGACCCTGAAAAGGTTGAATTACGTTGGCAAGAGTGGTTGGCGCACGAAAAGGAGGTTTTGAAAGAACTAGAGATCAGGGGAGACCGAATGCATTAATACTCAACGGGAATAAGTTAATACCCAATCCAATACATGGTTAACATTGCTAGCCATTGCTGTAAGCCTGATAATATCAATATTAGCTAATAGCTCTTTTATCACTTGAAAGAATCATTTCGTGGTGACGTAGGTAAACACTATTACATAATCCAGGTTAAACCCGAAATATGCAATAGACAATCTATTACGTGCTGAAATCGCTTCAAAATCAGCCACTTCGTTGCTGTTTTCAATTTCACCATAGCGGTGCTATGCTAAAATCTCCAAACAGCCTGATTTTCTTGCGATTGCAACACACATCACGAATCCTATTACATAATCCGGGTTAAAAACAATTAAAAAACCATTGATTTCTTTTTATGAAGGGTATTTATAGTTAATATTAACGATAAAGACGTGAATAAAATTAATTATTGGCCACTTACGGACAATTTATGAATCTGCTCGAAAATATTAGAGAAGCCTTTAGATCGGTAAAATCAAATCTTCTCAGGACCATTTTAACCGGCTTGATTATAGCCATTGGCATCACCTCTTTGGTAGGTATGCTTACAGCAATAGACGCAATGAAGGCTCAAATCGAAGAAAGTTTATCTGGGTTTGGTGCCAATAATTTTGATGTTAGGAGTAAAGGATTTTCAGGGGGTAGGGCTACTTCTTCAGGAATTGCTCAAAAGAATTACCCTAATATTACCTTTAGAGAGGCTTCTGAATTTCAAGAGAAATACAATCAGAGAGGCGTTTCAACAGTGACTACCTTCGTGTCGGGTTCAGCAGAAGTCAAAAAAGATTCCAAAAAGACCAATCCCAATAGTCGAATTATAGGAGGAGATGAGAATTATTTTTTAATAAAAGGAGTAGCCATAGATAAAGGTAGAAGTTTCAGCAATGTGGAAATAGAGTATGGAAACAATGTTTGTGTCATAGGAACCGAGATTCAAAAAACTCTATTTGATGATAAGGAAAACCCTCTGAATCAATACATTTCTTTTTATGGTAAGCGGTATACTATTGTTGGGATTATGGAAAAACAAGGTGGTGTTGGTGGAGATTCTGGTGCTGATCGAGCGATTATTATTCCTATACTTAATGCCAGAAACCTCGATAAGAGAGGAAGTTTCAGGTATACCATTACCATAGCAGGGCAAGACCCTTTAAAGTTGCAATACGAAATGGGTCAGGCAACAGGTATTATGCGGGCTATTCGGGAAGATGGGGTAGGCATGGAGGATTCTTTTGAAGTTGTAAAATCCCAAACCCTTGGAGAAAGTCTTGAAGAGATTGCAGGGTATCTAAGGATCGGTGGTTTTGGAATAGGCTTTATCACCTTACTAGGAGCCTCGATTGGATTGATGAACATAATGTTGGTATCTGTTACAGAAAGAACAAGAGAAATTGGGATTAGAAAAGCAATGGGAGCTACCCCACTTCGGATACGACAGCAATTTTTAATTGAAGCCATTGTTATTTGTGTTTTAGGCGGGATACTCGGAGTAATAATGGGGATTGGTATAGGGAATATTGTGGGCAATACAGTGGGTCCAGGCGGATTTTTGATTCCTTGGGTTTGGATTATTTTTTCATTTGTAGTCTGTATTTTGGTAGGATTGTTTTCCGGGCTTTTGCCTGCCTATAAAGCCAGTAAACTTGATCCTATAGAATCACTTCGGTACGAGTAAATAAAAAATAAATGAATAAGAATACATTTGATGCCATTGTAATCGGCTCAGGGATTAGCGGAGGATGGGCCGCAAAGGAATTGTGTGAGAAAGGATTAAAAACACTGGTATTAGAAAGGGGAAAAGATGTAAAGCACAAGGTGGATTACCCTACCATGCATACTCCTCCCTGGGAATTCCCTTTGCGTGGACAAATGCCACTAGAAGTAAAAAAGGAAAACCCCATTGTCTCTAGGTGTTATGCATTCAAAGATGATGCGGATCATTTTTTTGTCAAAGACAAAGAGCATCCATATATTCAAGATAAGCCATTTGATTGGATTCGGGGTTACCAAGTAGGAGGTAAATCCCTACTTTGGGCCAGACAGGTACAAAGATGGAGCAAGTATGATTTTGAGGGGCCGGGAAGGGATGGCTTCGCTGTAGATTGGCCAATTCGCTATGAGGATATAGCCCCATGGTACAGTTATGTGGAACGCTTTATTGGCGTCAGCGGAAATAAAGATGGCTTGGAAACTTTACCTGATGGTGAGTTTTTACCAGCATGGGAAATGAACAAGGTTGAAAAAACTATTCAACAAAGAGTAAACGCAGCCTATCCTGATAGAAATTTCGTGATTGGAAGGTGTGCCCATCTTACCAAACCTGCTGCGCATCACAAGGCACAAGGAAGAGGGCAATGCATGGCGAGAAGTATGTGCCAGAGAGGTTGTCCTTTTGGGGCCTATTTTAGTTCAAATTCTTCTACTTTGCCAGCTGCAGAAGCTACTGGAAATCTTACAATAAGGCCTCATTCAGTGGTGCATTCTTTGATCTATGACGATGCTAAGGGTAAAGCAACAGGTGTGCAAGTGGTAGATTCGGAAACCTTAGAAACCACCGAGTATTTTGCCAAAGTGATTTTTGTAAATGCTTCTACACTAAACTCAAACCTTATATTGCTCAACTCTAAATCAAGTCGATTCCCTGAGGGTTTAGGCAATGACAATGGATTGCTAGGGACTCATATTGCTTTTCACAACTACCGAGGGTCATTGTCAGCCAGAATGGATGGGTTTCTTGAAGACTACTATTATGGACGTAGGCCTACAGCCATCATGATGCCCAATTTTAGAAATGTGAAAAAACAGGAAATGGATTTTCTTAGAGGGTACATGACCTTTTATTCGGCTGGTAGAGGTGGATGGGGTAATGCGAGAAATACAGATTTTGGACCTGGTTTTAAAGAAGCCAACTCAGAAGCTGGTGCTTGGGGTGTGTACATGATGATGCAGGGGGAGACAATACCAAAGTTAGAAAACAGGGTATACCTGGATGATGAGGTCAAAGATAAATGGGGTATGCCTGTATTAAGGGTTGATGTTGGATACGACGAAAACGATGAAAAATCTCTAAAGGACTTTTTGGACCAAGGGGCAGAAATGTTAGAAAAGGCGGGCTGTAAGGATATCCGGCAAAGAGATAGTGGGCAAGCACCCGGTTTAGATATTCATGAAATGGGAGGGGTAAGAATGGGTAAAGATCCATCTACTTCTTTGTTGGGAAAACACCATCAACTACATGCTTGTCCGAATGTTTATGTAACTGATGGATCCTCCATGACTTCTACAGGGACACAAAACCCTAGCCTTACTTTTATGGCTTTTACAGCAAGGGCTGTAGATCATGCTGTTAAAGCATTGAAAAGAAATGAGATATAGTTTATTATGCAATTGGGATTTTCAATTTGATCTCTGATTTAATGAAGGTAGAATTTATAATGGTATGTAAAAATTTGAATTTAAATATTTAACTTACGGCTTAATTTTCTTTTAAAGTCGCCTGATTAATAAAAAAATATGAAAAGATTACTATTGTTTAGTCTCTACCTTGCCTTTGGCGCAGGTGTCATTAGTTGTAAACCCGAAGAAATAAAGGAGAAAACCCGGCCTAATATTATCTTCATAATGAGTGATGATCATGCTTATCAGGCGATAAGTGCTTACGGTCATGGGCTTAATGAAACCCCAAATATTGATCGAATAGCCAATGAAGGGGCTATTTTTCATCGTGCTACCGTAACCAATTCAATTTGTGCACCAAGTAGGGCCGTAATGTTGACAGGAAAGCATAGTTTTATCAATGGCAAGGTTGATAATATTCAGCCATTTGATTGGGATCAGGATAATTTTCCTAAGTTACTTCAAGCCAATGGTTACCAAACAGCCATGATTGGAAAAATACATATGGATGGTCTTCCACAAGGGTTTGACTTTTCCATGGTTCTTCCTGGTCAGGGACATTATTACAATCCAGATTTCTTAATTAATGGAGAAAAGAAACAGATAGAGGGATATTGCACAGACATTATCACAGATGCTGCATTGAACTGGTTGAAAAATGACAGAAAGGAAGACGAGCCTTTTCTTTTGCTATATCACCAAAAAGCACCTCATAGAAATTGGAAACCTGCTCAGAAATATTTGACTTTATATGACGATGTGACCTTTGACCCTCCTGCGAATTTCTTTGATGATTATGAAGGAAGAGGAACTGCTGCTAAAACGCAGGAGATGGAGATTGATGGACATGCTCGTTGGGGACATGACTTCAAATTTCAATTTGACCCTACCAATGGAGATACCACTTGGTTGGTAAATCAGTTGAAGCGTTTGAATCCTGAACAATTGGAAGACTGGCTGGCAGCTTATGAACCTAAAAATAAGGCCATGCGTGAGGCGAATCTAAGCGGTAAGGAATTGGCTTTGTGGAAATACAATCGCTATATCAAGGATTACTTGAGAACGATCAAATCTGTAGATGATGGTGTAGGGGAACTTTTGGATTACTTAAAAGAGACTGGGCTAGATGAAAATACAATAGTGGTATATACATCTGATCAAGGATTTTATTTGGGAGAACATGGTTGGTTTGACAAACGCTTTATGTATGAGGAATCCTTCAGAACGCCACTATTGATGAAGTATCCAAAAGAGATTAAAGCAGGTAGTAGTTTTGACCAATTGGTTCAGAACCTTGATTTTGCACCTACCTTTTTGGATTATGCAGGAATAGCCATTCCTGAGGAAATGCAAGGTGAATCGTTTAAGGATTTGGTAGCAGGCAAGACGGATGAGTGGAGAGATGCTGTGTACTATACCTATTATGAGTATCCGGCTGAGCATCAAGTTAAGCGGCATTATGGAGTGTCCACCAAACGTTACAAACTCATTCATTTTTACTATGATATAGATGAGTGGGAATTGTATGACTTGGAAAAAGATCCTTCGGAAATGAAAAGTGTCTATGATGATCCAGCCTATGCTGAGGTCCAAAAAATGATGCATGAAAAGTTGGAAGAGACAAGGAAAAAATATGGTGACAGTGATGAACTGAACCAACATTACCTTGATGCCTATTTGGAACATAGGGCAAATAGATAATTGAATTCAAATTTAAAAAAGGCATGAGGATATATTCTTCATGCTTTTTTTTGTGTCAAAAAATAATATTAAAGATTAGAAATACTTGTCACCTAATTAGGGATTGTATCCTAACCTAGCATAAAGCAGCATACTGCCTTTTTTTAGGAATTGGTATTTGAATAAAACTGCCCTATTTCCATAAATAAAGTTCGGAATTATAACATCGAACGAAAGGCCTATTTTACTTTCTCATATTTGAAGCGTTAATTGTTAATGCCTTAGTCGAATGAAAAAGTTTAAGATTATCCTTGTCAGCATTTTTATAGCCATTCTTTTCCTATCAGATCTTTTGATTTCCCAGTCTAATTTCGAAGAGGGAAAAGAAAGCTATGCTTTAGGTGCATTTAATGTCAAAAATGGTACAAGTTTTTTTTTCAATAAAACAAGTTTTTCCGAACTCCTACACTAGTCGACTGACTGGGCTTGAGATGGTGTAGCTACCATCAATTCATTTCTTCATTAACCTAAGAAATGGCTTGGATTAGCCTTTAAATGAAGTTTTTAGTAGCTTATTTTTTTACTGAGCATTCATTAGTATTTTTTTTTATAAAAATTTAATTTGCATATTTAGCTTTGAAAAAAAACATTTTTTGTAAAAGAATCTTTTTGTTAAGCTAGAGAACTATGGGTGAAATTCCTGAAAGGGTTATCATAGGAGACAAATCTATCGTGGTGTTGCCATTTGTTAACATGAGCAACGATCAAGAGAATGAATATTTCAGTGATGGTATTACGGAAGAAATAATCAATGCCCTAACCAAGGTGGAAGGGCTCAAGGTGATTGCCAGAACCTCATCTTTTGCTTTCAAAGGCAAGAATTTGGATGTAAGAGAAATAGGTCAGAAACTAGATGTAGCCAATATACTGGAGGGAAGTGTAAGGAAGGTTGCAAACCGTGTCCGAATTACTGCGCAGCTAATTAATGCCAAAAATGGAGTGCATTATTGGTCCAAGAATTTTGACCGCCAAATTCAGGACATTTTTGCTTTGCAGGATGAAATAAGCTTACTAATTGCTGACCAAATCCGAGAGAATTTTGGACATTTGAATATTCAGGATCATTTGATTCAAGCTTCAACACGTAGTGTTTCTGCTTATGAACATTTTTTAAAGGGTCGATATCACCAACTTCAATGGACCGCCGCCTCTTTAAAACAAGCCATAGTTCAATACGACGCAGCCATTGCAAAAGACCCTGAATTTGCCAGAGCCTATTATGGAAATTTACAGTGTTATGGTTTATTAGTCATTTGGGGCTTTATACCTGCGGAAGAAGGAATGGGCAAAGCGATAGACAATTTTATAATTGCCAAGGAACTTGATACTGAACTGCCCGAATATCCCATGTCTTTTGTAGGAAGAAGCTTGTGGAAGGAATGGGATTTTAAACAGGGTTATGAATACATTCAGCAAACCTTGGCCATGAATCCCAAACATACTGATGCATTGGAGGCAATGGCTGAGTTGTTTATTGCCTTGGGCTATTTTGATCAAGCTGAGGTATTTGTGAAGAAAGCCTTGGAAGTGGATCCCTTGTCCCCCAATCACCACTTTACAATGGCCAATATCTATTATTTAAGGCAAGCTTTTGATATTTCTTTGCACCATATTGATAAAGCATTGCAGATCAATCCGGAATTTGACCATGCCGTGAGACTAAAGGTGAATGTTTTCATACTGTTGGGGAAAGAGGAGGAAGTTGAAGTGTTGGCTGAAAAATTTGAGGAAAAAGCATTGATAAAACTGCTTTACGCAATTGTTAATAAGAAAATCGGGCAGATTCCTAAAGAATACTTAGATGAATGGGAGGGTTTAGAAAGAGAAACAGGGGAAATAATGCCCTATAGATTGTTTATCCTAGCCAATGGAAATTGCTCTAAACAAGCCTTTAAGTTGTTGCAAAGTGGGATCGAAATGCGCAGAGGGCAATTAATGAACTATAGATATGAACCCTTTTTACAAGGCTTAAAAGAAATTGAAGGATTTGAAAGCTTACACAAGGCCAACTTTAGCTTGACTGGAAATGAAGAGTGGTTTGCCCAAGTGAAGCCATCCCAAATTTTGGATGAAAGTGAATCGGATGTGTTAAAGGAAAAGTTAATTAGGTATTTTGACAAGGAAAAACCGTTCCTAGACCCCCAAATGAATTTAAACGCTTTGGGTAGTAAATTGGAACTTCACCCCAACAAACTGTCCTATTTAATTAATGAAAAACTTAAAGTTAATTTTAACGAATTTGTGAACAATTACCGATTAAATTATTTTAAAAAGATGGCGATCAATCCACGTTTTAATCACCTAACGCTGCTTGCACTGGCATATGATAGTGGTTTTAATTCCAAAACAGTTTTCAATTCTTTCTTCAAGGCAAAAGAAGGAGTTACACCAAGTGTTTGGTTGAAAAAGGAAAAAATGGAAAAATAGCCAGCAAGGAAGCAAAAGGTATTACATTATAATTCAGAACGCACCAGTAGATGTAAAGGCTCATATTTGTTCAGAATAATTTAATAAACTATTGTATCATGAGAACGAATCCAATGCCTGGACCAGATAAAAATGAATCTTTTCCTTTACTGAATCATAACAAACTGTGTTTCTTAAAGAATATCATTACCAATCCCAATATAGAAGTGGGGGATTATACCTATTATGATGATTTAGAAGATGTTTACAATTTTGAAAAAAACGTCAAATATCATTTTGATTTTATAGGCGACAAATTAATAATAGGTAAATTTTGTATGATTGCCTCGGGTGTTTCATTTATAATGAACGGGGGGAATCACCTTAGTACTTCTATTTCAGCCTATCCTTTTGCTATTTTTGGTCGTGGCTGGGAAAAAGCCATGAAAGGAAAAAGCTACCCTTACAAAGGAGATACCATTGTAGGCAATGATGTTTGGTTAGGTCATAAAGTAAGGGTTATGCCGGGGGTGAAAATCGGTGATGGGGCCATTATTGCCAGCCATTCGGTGGTAACTGCTGATGTTCCACCCTATGCTATGGTTGGCGGAAATCCTGCCAAACTAATTCGAAAAAGATTTTCTGATAGCACCATTACTCGGTTGCTTGAATTAAAATGGTGGAATTGGCCCATTCAAAAAATAACCGACAATGCACAACTTTTGACCGGTGATGATATAGAAGGATTCTTAAAAGAGCTTTAATTCAATGATATTTTTAAGGTGTTGAATAGATAAAAGCTAGGTTTTTTAATTCCCTTAAGCGGATAATTTAGCTAATGACGTATTTGTATAAGGAAATTTAATTAGACAAAGAAATGCAAAACAATTGTCACCTTAGGCTTCGGGTAAACACTCGAAGCTTTTTTTGTGCAATATACAAGCACTATCAAAAAACAGAGCCGGAATAGGTGACTCCCAATCTATTACGTGCTAAAATCTCCAAACATCCTGATTTTCTTGCGATTGCAACCCTTCCCGTAAACACGGGACAGGCTTCACCCTTGACCATTGTCAGGACAGAGAAATCCTATTACATAATCAGGGTTCAATAAACACGGGACAGGCTTTACCCCTGACTGTAAGGACGGAGAAATCCTATTACATAATACGGGTTGAAGTAATTTTTTTACCTACCAAAGAGGTTCACAATTATAAATTGGAACGATCCATAGGTCCCTGCCTGCTACTTTTGAACCATCAATTTTATTTAAAAGTAGTATTCTTATCAACTTTAACTTATTTAAAATGAAATCATTAGTATTAGTAGGGCTATTTTTCCTTTCCATGCTCCCCGGATTTGCTCAAAGCAATTCCTTTACCATTAGCGGTTATCTCACAGATGAGGTCAATGGGGAAGTACTCATAGGTTCTACTGTTAGGGTAGATCAAATCAAAAGCGGAACGGTGTCCAATGTGTATGGGTTTTATTCCATTACTTTAGAAGAAGGAATTTACGACCTTCATTTTAGTTATGTGGGTTATACAGAGGTTCGTAAACAAGTAAAGCTGGACAAGGACCTTAGAATGGATATTTCTTTGGCTTTGTCTGATACGGAGTTAGAGACTGTGGTCATTCAAAGCGATAGGATGGATGAAAATGTATCATCCGTAGAAATGAGCACAGCGAAAATGGATATTAAAACCATCGAGAAGATGCCGGCCTTTGTTGGAGAGGTGGATGTACTAAAAAGTATACAGCTGCTTCCAGGTGTGAGCTCGGTAGGAGAGGGCACTTCCGGTTTCAACGTAAGAGGAGGTACAGTGGGGCAAAATCTTGTTTTATTGGACGAAGCCCCTGTTTACCAGTCCTCTCATTTGTTTGGTTTTTTCTCTGTCTTCAACCCGGATGCGGTCAAGGATGTCAAACTTTATAAAGGAGGGATCCCAACCCGCTTTGGAGGCAGGTTATCCTCTGTTCTTGACATAAGGATGAAAGAGGGGAATAATCAAAACTATGATGTAGCAGGTGGAATAGGGACTGTATTTAGCAGACTGTCTTTAGAAGGACCTATCAAAAAAGGAAAATCCTCTTTTATACTTGCGGGGCGTCGTTCTTATGCAGATGTATTGGCACGACCATTTACAGATGCTTTGGACAATGGGGCGGGAATGTACTTTTACGATCTTACCGCAAAAACCAATTTTGAGCTAAATGATAAGAACAAGCTCTTCGTATCCGGTTATTTGGGTAGAGACGTTTTTAATTTTGATGAATCGCAAGGCTTTAACTGGGGAAATAAAACTGCCTCGATACGTTGGAATCACCTTTATGGAAGTAAATTATTTTCAAACTTCTCAGCATTTTACAGCGACTACAATTATGGTTTCAGCTTTGGAACCAATGAAAATGATCAGTTTGACTGGCAGGCAGCTATTTCTACTTGGAATTTCAAGCCTGAATTTACTTGGTTTGCCAACCCTTCTCATGAACTTACCTTTGGAGGAGAATTAATTGCTTATCGATTTCGACCCGCAGATGCGTCAATTGTAAATAATGGAGAGCTATCCAATATCAGTTTGGATCATCGGAAAGCGATTGAGGGAGCCCTGTATGTAAGTAGTGAGCAAAAATTTGGTGATAAGTTAGTAGCGCAATATGGCCTTCGATTCAGTTATTTCAATCATTTTGGAGATAAGACTTATACATATGGAGATACCTTGCCGGGCATAGAACGGCCTTTGATAGAGATTTCTGAAAATGGACCCTGGAACTCGGTGGCTCAATACAACAACTTTGAACCTAGGCTGTCAATAAAGTATTCACTGAATGAATCCAGTTCCTTGAAGGGAAGTTATAACCGGATGAGCCAGTATCTACACCAAATTTCAAATACAACTGCCTCATTACCCATTGATATCTGGCAACCATCCGACAACAATATATTGCCTCAAAGCGGGAATCAGGGAGCCTTAGGTTTTTTCAAAAACTTTTTTGGCAATCGGTTTGAAACCAGTGCTGAGATCTACTATAAATGGAACCAAAACCAAATAGATTACATCGATGGGGCCGAATTATTTATCAATGAATTTATGGCTTCTCAATTACTGTCAGGTAAAGGAAGGGCGTATGGATTAGAATTATATGCCAAGAAAAATCAAGGGAGGTTTACGGGTTGGATAAGTTATACTTTGGGTAAAACTGAATTGAAAGTAGATGGGATAAATTATGGTGACAATGAATTGACAAGGGAGGGGAATTGGTATCCTACAAGGTATGACCAACGCCATAACCTGAAGCTGGCAGGGTTTTATGAACTAAACAAGAGGGTGACGCTGTCTGCCAATTTCAGTTATTTGTCTGGTACGCCCACCACCTTTCCAACAGATCGGATCATAGTGCAAGGTAAGGTGATCCCATATATCGATGGAAGTGATAGAAATAACTATCGGATTCCTAATTTTCACCGATTGGACATTGCTTTGACAATTGAAAATGTATGGAGAGGAAAGAAACAGAGGAAAGGTACGGATAACCTTGTTGTCTCGGTTTACAATCTTTACGGCAGGAAAAATCCCTTCAGCATTTATTTTTCACAAGGGTCATCCTCCAGACCACAAGTGGGCGAACCATTAGCTACCTCTGCGCATCAAATGTCTCTCATAGGTTCTTTAATACCTTCTGTAACCTATAATTTTAAATTTTAATTTTAGACAAATTAATACCTAATACCATGAAAAAGTTAATCGTTTTCTTTTTGGCCTGTCTTAATTTCGCATGTGATACTGAAATCAATCCTACTCTTAATCCTGCGGCAGAGGTGATGGTTGTGGATGCTTGGTTAAATGATAAAAATGAAACCCAGAAAATTTTTCTGACAATATCGCAACCTTATTTTGATCAATCCCTGCCTGAGAAGGTAGAGGATGCAAATGTAAGTGTCATAGATCTTTCTTCAGGAGAAACAATTACATTTATTGAAACAGATGCCTACTATGCTTGGGAACCGGGTGATGAAGGGTTTTTGGAAGTTGGTCACCAATATCAGCTACGCATTGAAGTGGAAGGTGTATCTTATAGTGCCAATGCACGTTTAGGGCCTGTACCTGAGGTTGATTCCGTGCAGTTTACTTATAATCCGAAAGATATTAATTTCAAGGAACCTTATTTTACTGCAGAGTTTTTGGCCAATGATATCCCCGGGCAGGGAGATGCCTACTGGATCAAGGCTTGGAGAAATGGTGTATACTTAAGCAAGCCTTCTGAAATCAATATCGCCTATGATGCAGGTTTTTCTTCCAATCAAACTATGGATGGAGTGCTTTTTAATCAAATCATTCGTAAAGATTTCGTGAATCCATGGGATAAAAATCCCGATAATGAAAACGTTTTATTGCCCCCATACGTGGTAGGAGACTCCTTGTATTTGGAGATTCATTCCATAGACCCGATGGCATTTGAGTTTTTGTCCGGAGTAATATTACAAACCAATAGACCCGGTGGTTTTTCGGAATTATTTGCGACTCCATTGGCAAATGTTATCAGTAATATTCACACTGTATCGGGAGAATCTTCCACTAAGGTTCAGGGCTTCTTTAATGTTTCCGCTGTAACAAGTGGAGGCGGAAAATTAACCGGCGCTATCGCAGAAGCTGCAATGAACTTGGAAGAAAACTAATGTCCATCAATCGACAAAATTAATTTAGGGTAACAATTTTCTTTATAAGAAAATAGTTGTTACCCTGAATTAAATGGAATTTGTTATAATGGAAATATGC